>MRWG01000046.1_pt1 | contig 265849 bp, 243 predicted proteins | sample 1013341 | NCBI WGS metagenome assembly MRWG01 (sample SAMN06117577, study PRJNA244670) | biofilm metagenome | biome: Water; feature: Cathode Biofilm; material: Biofilm; isolation source: microbial consortium enriched at the cathode of a solar microbial fuel cell | place: USA: District of Columbia... | reverse complement strand
ATATCGCAGAGATCGACCTGCGAAATGGCTCGTCAAAAACTGTCACCCATGTCTCCGAACACCTGTAACCCTTGTCTCCGGTCCATACACCCCTTGAGGGAGGGTCAAACCGCTGCAAGCGGTTTGGGGCGGGGTCCGGGCAGATGTCAGGAATATCGCCGAGGGCTGGTTCGTCGTGGTTTTCGCCGCGCCCCCGCCCCGAAACTTGCTTCGCTACGCTCGCAATTTTCGACCCTCCCTCAAGGGGAGGGTGGGAGAGCGATCTCATCGTGAAGATCGCTGCGCTCTCGTGAGAATGATCGCGCGATGACATTCTTCCTGTGGGAAGGCCGGTTTGTTGACGAGGCGACTGTCGTCGAGTGAAGCGGCGATGTCCCAGCACTTGCCGGGAATACAAATAGAAGTGTCATCCCGGCGAAAGCCGGGATCCATCTGAGTGGCCGTTCGCACATTCGCAGTGCATGTATCTGCCGACAGGCCCATGGGCCCCGGCTTTCGCCGGGGTGACACTGAGTGTTAAAGCGCGGCAGCGGCTCTTTTCTACGCCACAAAAACCACCGCGCTCTGGCTGTCGCGGACGGTGCCGTTTTCGTCGACGGTGAAGGCGGAGGTGATGAAGCCGGTGGCGCCGTCGAAGATGCCGGTGCCGCGCTCGACCCTGAAGACGACATGCCCGGCCTGCACGGCAGGATCGGGCGAGGGGCCGAGATGGGGCGTGCCGGTGCTCACGTAAGAGAGCGAGCCGCCGCCGAAGACGATCTCGCCGCTCTCCGAGAAGCCGCCAAATTCGTCGTTCTCGACCACGGCGACGGAGCGCGCGGTGGCCGCGCCGCCCGCGACATCGGCTTCGACCGTGCCCGGCTGGAGGATCGCCTCCACTTCCACGTTCATGCGCGTGCCCATGTCGTCCTCGGGCGAGGCCTTGCCCTCGAAGATGAGCTGGTAGCGGATTTCACGCGTCATCGCTTCACCTCTCACGCCGCGCGAAGATTGTCCTTCGCGACCATCGACTCCACTTCATCCAGCGCCTTGTGGACGGCGGCGAACATCTCCTCGATCTGTTCGAGCGTGATGATGAGCGGCGGGCAGAAGGCGACGATGTCGCCCGCCAGCGCACGGACGATGAGGCCGTGGCGCTGCGCGGCGGCGACGACGGCGGCGCCGATACCGGCCTTCGGATCGAAGCTGCGCTTGTCCGACTTGTCGGCGACGAGTTCGATGGCGCCGATGAGGCCCCTGGCGCGGGCATGGCCGACGAGGGGATGTTCGGCGAGGCGCTCGACATGGCCCTCGAAGCGCGGCGCGAGGCCGCGCACATGGCCGACGATGTTGCGCTTCTCGTAGATCTCCAGCGTCTTCGCGGCGACGGCGGCGCCGACCGGATGCGCGGTGTAGGTGAAGCCGTGACCGAAGACGCCGATCTTCTTGCTCTCGTCGATCATCGCCTGGTACATGTCCTCGCCGACCGTGACGGCGGCGATGGGGAAATAGGCTGATGAGAGCGCCTTGGCGACCGAGATCGAGTCCGGCTTCATGCCGAAGGTTTCCGAGCCGAACATGTTGCCCGTGCGCCCGAAGCCGCAGATGACTTCGTCGGCGATGAAATAGACGTCGTATTTCGTCAGCACCGCCTGGATCTTCTCGAAATAACCGGCGGGCGGAATGACGACGCCGCCGGCGCCCATGATGGGCTCGGCGATGAAGGCGGCGACCGTGTCCGGGTCTTCCTTGATGATGAGGTCTTCGAGGTTCTTCGCGAGCCGCGTCGTGAACTCGTCTTCCGTTTCGCCGGGCTCCGCGTAGCGGTAGTAATGCGGGCAATCGGTGTGGAGCACGCCCTCGATGGGCAGGTCGAAATCGCGGTGGTTCGCGGGCAGGCCGGTCAGCGAGGCGGAAGCGACGGTGACGCCGTGATAACCGCGCGTGCGCGAGATGAACTTCTTCTTGTTCGGACGGCCCTTCGCATTGTTGTAGTACCAGACGAGCTTCACCTGCTGGTCGTTCGCTTCCGAACCCGAGCCGCAGAAGAGAACCTTGGACGCCGCGTGGGGTGCGATGGCCTTGAGGCGTTCGGCCGCTTCCGCCGCGCGCTCATGGCTCTTGCCGCCGAAGGTGTGCGTGAAGGGAATCTGCTTCATCTGCTCGACGGCGGCGTCGATCAGCTCCTGCTCGTTGTAGCCGAGCGAGGTGCACCAGAGACCGGCAAGACCCTCGATATATCTGTTGCCGCCATTGTCATAGACATAGATGCCCTCGCCGCGCTCGATGATCATCGGGCCGGTGTCGCGGAACGTGTCGAGATTGGTGTAGGGATGGATCACCGTCTCGATGTCGCGAACGGCGGCGTTGGACAGGCTCATGGGGGAGCTCCTCATCTTTTCATGTGCGGCTTGGCGGCATAATGGGAGCGGGCGGGGAAGGTGTCAAAGGGGCTGAGGGTTTGGCAGTTGACCCCGGGCAGCGATGCGCGGTTGACTGTGGCGGCGCACAGACGGGACCTGCCGCATGAAAGACCCCTATGAGACCCTTGGCGTGTCGCGCACCGCGACCGACAAGGAAATCAGCGACGCCTTCAAGAAACTTGCGCGCAAGTTTCATCCCGACCTGCATCCGGGCGACAAGGAGGCCGAGGCGAAGTTCAAGGAGGTTTCGGCCGCCAACGACTTGCTGAAGGACAAGGAAAAGCGGCGCCGCTTCGACGCGGGCGAGATCGACGCCAGCGGCGCCGAACGCCCCGCTCAGCATTTCTATCGCGACTTTGCCGACGGCCCCGCCCATGGCGCGCATGCGGCGCAGGACGGCTTTGCCAGCAACGAGGAGCTGGAGGAATTTCTCGCCCGCGCCTTTGGCGGCGCCGGCGGGCGGCGCACGGGCGGCTTCCGCGCGCGCGGACAGGATGTCAGCTATGTGCTGCCGGTCGGCTTTCTGGAGGCCGTCAACGGCGCGACACGCACGATCACGCTGCCCGAGGGCCGGACGTTGCAGGTGACGATCCCGGAAGGCGCCGAGGACCGGCAGATGCTGCGGCTGAAGGGGCAGGGCATGCCGGGTTTCGGCGGCGGCCCGGCCGGCGATGCCTATGTCGAACTGCATGTCGAGCCGCATCGTTTCTTCCGCCGCAAGGACAACAACATCCATGTCGATATTCCGGTCACGCTGAAAGAGGCGGTGCTGGGCGCGCGGATCGAGGTGCCGACGATCGGCGGACCGGTGACGATGACGGTGCCGAAGGGATCGAACGGCGGCACGACGCTGCGGCTGCGCGAAAAGGGCGTGCGCGACCGCAAGACGGGCCAGCGCGGCCATCAGCTGGTGACGCTGCGGGTCGTGTTGCCGGAGGGCGAGGAACCGGAGCTCGTGGCCTTCCTGGAGAACTGGCAGCCGAAGGCGGCGCAGGATCCACGCAAGGAGATGCTGTCATGACCGGGCCGGACGATCTGGTGGCGGCCATCGAAGCGCTGCAGCGCCACGATCTCGATGCATGGATCGCGGAAGAACTGGTGGTGCCGGAGGTGCAGGCCGGAACGCCGGTCTTCTCGGAGATGGAATGCGCGCGCGTGCGCCTGATCTGCACGCTTCACTACGAACTCGATATCGACGCGGCCGCGTTGCCGGTCGTGCTGTCGCTGCTCGACCAGCTCTACGAGACGCGCCAGAATCTGCTGTCGCTGACCGCGGCGATCAGGGCGCAGGACGACACCGTCCAGGCGGCGATCATGGCGGCGCTGCGGCCGGAGGGCGAGGACTAGGAAGAAGAAGCGGGCAGATTTTCGCTGCTTCGTTGCCCACCCTCCCCACCCTCCCCCTGTGGGAGGGTCAAACCGCTGCAAGCGGTTTGGGGAGGGGGTCTCCGCCACCGTCAAGCTGCGCGTTTCCTGTTATGCGCCGAGCTCTCTCGCTCACCCCCCCCCCAAAAATTCTGCACTGCGTTTGAATTTTTCGACCCTCCCCCAGGGGGAGGGTGGGATGCCTGGTCTCGCGCTTGTCCCCATCGTCAGTGCGAGCCCATGGGTATCGCCTTCGGCGATCCCGAGAACAGGCTCATGGGGGAGCTCCTCGGATTTTCATGTGCGGCTTGGCGGCATAATGGGAGCGGGCTCAAAGGCAGGCCTCTACCTGCCACCCTCCCCTTGAGGGAGGGTCAAACGGCTGCAAGCCGTTTGGGGCGGGGGCGCTGGTGAGCACCGGAACACAATCGATAGCGTGTCGTTCGGATCAAGTGCCGCGACCCCGCCCCGAAATTTGCTTCGCTGCGCTCGCAGATTTCGACCCTCCCTCAAGGGGAGGGTGGGAAGAAAGAAAACCCTTTCACCACCCATCCGGCGGCGTAAACCCACCCAAAATTTCCTCGAACATCGCCGCGACCTCGATGGTCGTGTAGTCCTCGAGATGCGGGCCGATGATCTGGAGGCCGACGGGTTTGCCGGCGCTGGTGACGCCGACCGGGGCGACGGAGGCGGGGAGGTAGGAGACGACGGCGGGGCCTGCCCAGATCAGCACGTCCATGTAGGGCCGCATGACGCCGTTCACTTCGAGGGCGCGCTTGTGCCAGTTGGTGTCGTGATTGTGCTCGAAGGCCGGGCGCATCAGCACCGGCGCGAGGACGACGTCGTAGCTCTTGAAGAACTGGTGCCACTTCCAGCGGAACTGCGCCTGTTTTTCTTTCCAGATCGCGCGCTCGGTGAGCGAGAGCGTGCCGCCGATCGCCTGCAGCGCGGCGTGGCTCCTGTCGTCCGCCGCGAAGCCCTTCTTCATCTCGGCCCAGTGGTCGCGGATGCTTTGCGGCATGCCCGCGCCGATCTGCGAATGAAGCAGGATCAGATAGGTCTCGGTGATGTCGGCCAGCGTGAAATCGGGCCGCGCCTGCCAGTCGACATTGGCGCCCGACGCTTCGAGCGCTTTCGCGGCATTGGTGAGAAGCTCCGCGCTCTCCGCGTCGATGTCGCAGAACTCGTCCTCGATCCAGACGGCGACGCGAAGTTCCTTCGGTTGCGTGGCGCGGGGCGCGGGGAGATCGAGCTTCCAGCCCGCGGCGTCCGACCAGTCGGGTCCCGCAGTGAGCGAGAGGAGGAGGCGCAAGTCTTCCGCGCTGCGGGCGAGCGGGCCGGAGACGGAGAGGTCGCCCTCGGAAAGCGCGCCGGGTGGGCCGGGCAGGTGGCCGCGCTTCGGCACGATGTCGAAGGAGGGCTTGTGGCCGAAGACGCCGCAGAGATGCGCGGGCGTGCGGATCGAGCCGCCGATATCGGAACCGAATTCGCCGGCCGCAAAGCCCGCCGCGAGCGAGGCGGCCGAGCCGCCGGAGGAACCGCCGGGGCCGCAGTCGAGCGCCCACGGGTTGTTCGTCGTGCCGTAGATGTCGTTATAGGACTGGAGGTCGCCCGAGAGGTAGGGAACGTTGGTCTTGCCCATGACGATGGCGCCGGACCGCTGCAGGCGCTCGATGGCAACGGCGCTCCTTGCGGGGACATGATCCTTCCAGGCGGGATTGCCGCCGGTCGAGACGATGCCCTCGACCTCGTAGGCATCCTTGATGGTGAAGGGGAGGCCGTGAAGGGGTCCCTTGATCTCGTCGCGGGCGAAGGCCTCGTCGGCCTGTTTCGCGAGGCTCATCGCGCGGTCGAAATCGCGGGCGACGACGGCGTTGGTCTTGCCGTCGAACTTCTCGATCCGGGAGATGTAGTGGCCGGTGAGTTCCACGCTGGAGAGTTCGCGGCGGCGGATGATGCGGCCGAGATCGGACGCCGAGCGGAAATGCAGCTCTGTCATGGGAAACTCCCCGGTTTGTTCTTGTGGCGAAGGCTGGTTGCCGCCCATTAGAGGGGGCGGCGAGGCGGGAGGCAAGGATTCGGGCCGCAAAGTTATGGCGAGCGTTGTCCGCTCCGCGCATCGCCGCTAGACTGCCCGCCAAAGGGAAAAGGCCGGGAAGCCCCGGCGTCAAACACGAGGGAACGAGACCCATGCAGGGATTGATGCAGGACTGGCCGCTGCGCGTGACGTCGATCATCGACCATGCCGCGCGCTTTCACGGCGACCGGGAAGTCGTGACGCGGACGGTGGAGGGACCGATCACGCGCACCACCTACAAGGACATCCATCTGAGGGCGCGCAAGGTCGCGCAGGCGCTGACGAAGCTCGGCATGAAGGAAGGCGACGTCGTCGCCACCATGGCCTGGAACACGGCGCGCCATCTCGAGGCCTGGTACGGCATCATGGGCATGGGTGCGGTCTGCCACACGCTGAATCCGCGTCTCTTCGCCGAGCAGCTCGTCTACATCATCAATCATGCCGAGGACAAACTCGTCTTCCTCGACCTGACCTTCGTGCCGATCCTCGAGGGGATCGCCGACAAGCTGCCGAACGTGAAGGCCTATGTCATCATGACGGACAAGGCCCACATGCCGGAAACGAAGCTTCCGAACGCGCTCTGCTTCGAGGAGATCGTGGAAGCCGAGGACGGCAACTTCAAATGGGCGGAAGTCGACGAGAACGCGGCCTGCGGCCTCTGCTACACGTCGGGCACGACGGGCAACCCGAAGGGCGTGCTCTATTCGCACCGCTCCAACGTGCTGCACTCGATGGCGGCGAACATGGGCGACGCGCTCGGCATGAAATCGGCGGATGCGATCCTGCCGGTGGTGCCGATGTTCCACGCCAACGCCTGGGGCATCGCCTTCGCGGCGCCCGCCGTCGGCGCGAAGATCGTGATGCCCGGCGCCAACATGGACGGCGAGAGCATCTACGAACTGCTCGACAAGGAGCAGGTGACGGTGACGGCGGCGGTGCCGACCGTCTGGCTGATGCTGCTGCAGTATCTCGAAAAGACCGGCGCCGAACTGCCGAAGCTCGACCGCGTGGTGATCGGCGGCTCGGCCGCGCCGCGCTCGATGATCGAGGTCTTCGAGAAGAAGTATGACGTGAAGGTGTTCCACGCCTGGGGCATGACGGAAATGTCGCCCATGGGCACGCTCGGTGCGCTGAAGGCCGGCATGGAAGACTGGCCGCTCGACAAGCAGATCGACGTCAAGGTGAAGCAGGGCCGCGCGATCTACACCGTCGAGATGAAGATCACCGACGACGACGGCAACGACCTGCCCGCCGACGGCAAGGCCTTCGGCCACCTGATGGTGCGCGGGCCCGCGATTGCCGGTGCCTACCTCAAGGGCGAGGGCGGCAACATCCTCGACAAGGATGGCTGGTTCGACACGGGCGACGTCGCGACCATCGACCCCCAGGGCTACATGCAGATCACCGACCGCGCGAAGGACGTCATCAAGTCCGGCGGCGAGTGGATCTCCTCGATCGAGATCGAGAACCTCGCGGTCGGCCACCCGAAGGTCACCGAAGCCGCCGTCATCGGCATCGTGCATCCCAAGTGGGACGAACGCCCGCTGCTGATCGTCGTGCCGAAGGAAGGCGAGAAGCCGACCAAGGAGGAAATCCTCAGCTACATGGAAGGCAAGATCGCCAAGTGGTGGATGCCGGACGATGTGGTCTTCGTGGAGGAGATTCCGCACACGGCGACCGGCAAGATCCAGAAGCTGGCGCTGCGCGACCAGTTCAAGGAATACAAACTGCCGACCGCGAACGCCGCCGAGTAGGCACGCGCGCCGGGCAGGGCAACGAACGGTGCCGCCGGAGAACCGGCGGCCGAAAAACAGGGAACGGATATGAGCGAGCGTAAGTCGCGGCTGGCCGCGGTTGGATTGTGGCTGGGCGTCGTGGGCCTTGCCGTGCTGGTGCTCGGCATCGTGGGCCAGCGCTTCGGCGTGGTGGATTTCCGCATCGCTTTGCTGGCGCTTGCCGCAGGCGCCGCGATCGGCGCGCTTGCCGCCGTGGTTTCGGCGGTGGGGCTGTTGCTGACGCTCTTCACGGCGCGGCGGGGCGCGCGGACCGCGATTGCGGGGCTTGTGCTCGGCGTCCTCGCCGCCGCGCCCATTGCCCAGGCGATGATCGCCGGTTCGCAGGTGCCGCGCATCCACGACATATCGACCGATCTCGACAACCCGCCTTCCTTCGAGGCGGCGGTGGCAGCGCGCGGCGAGAATGCGAATCCGCTCGACCGGGCGACGCCCGCCGATCTCGCCGAGCTGCAGCGGCAGGCCTATCCCGACATCGCGACGCTCGTGACCGGCAAGGACACCGACGCGGTGTTCGCGGCGGCGCTCGAGACCGCCCGTGAGATGGAGTGGGACATTCTCGCCAGCGATCCGGAGACGGGGCTCATCGAGGCGACGGCGACGACGGCGGTGATGAACTTCAAGGACGACGTCGCGATCCGCGTCACGGAAACGGACGCAGGCGCGGCCGTCGACGTCCGCTCCGTGTCGCGCGTCGGCGAAAGCGATCTCGGCGCGAACGCGAACCGCATCCGGACCTATCTGCATGCGCTGCGGGTGAAGCTCGGCGCCGAGGGGTAGCAGCCAAAACAGATGTGTCATCCCGGCGAAAGCCGGGATCCATCTGAGCTGCGTCATTGCACTTTCTGGCGATGGATATCGGCGAGAGGCCCATGGACCCCGGCTTTCGCCGGGGTGACACCGTGTTTTTGGTCTAAGCCAGCCAGTAATCGTTGCCGAGGGAGGGCTTGCCCTTGGTCGCGACGGCGCCGGTCGCGACGAGATGCTCCATATGGGCGAGGACGGAGCGGGCGGCGGCCGGGTAGAGCCGCTTGTCGACCGCGGCATACATCACCGGCACCATGTCCTGGATGCGGGTGTGGCCGGCGGCGAGCTGTTCCATGATCTGGCGTTCGCGGTCTTCGCGATGTTCGATGAAGGAGCGCACGAAGGGCTTCGGATCGGTGATCGCGGGGCCATGCGTCGGCCAGTAGATTTCGTCGTCGCGGTCGAGCAGCAGGCGGAGCGAGGCCATGTACTGCTCCATGTTGCCGTCGGGCGGGCTCACGATGCTTGTCGACCAGCCCATGACATGGTCGCCGGTGAAGAGCGCCTTCTCCTCCTCAAGCGCGAAGCACATGTGGTTCGAGGTGTGGCCGGGCGTGTAGACGCATTCGACGGTCCAGCCGTCGCCTTCGATGATGTCGCCGTGGCGCAGTTCGACGTCCGGCACGAACTCCATGTCGCCGTCTTCCTCGACCTGCACCTCGTCGCCGCCCTGCTTCTGGCCCGAGCCGTGCGGACCGTAGGCGTAGGTCTCCGCTCCCGTCAGCGCCTTCAGCGGCTTCGCGGCGGGCGAGTGGTCGCTATGCGTGTGGGTGATGAGGATGTGGCTGACGGTTTCGCCTTCGAGCGCGCGGAGCAGCGCATCGACATGATCGGGCAGCAGGGGGCCCGGATCGATCACCGCGACATCGCCATGGCCGATGATGTAGGTGCCGGTACCCTTGTAGGTGAAGGCTGAAGGGTTGTTCGCGACGACGCGGCGTATCAGCGGCGAAACCTCGTCGCAGTCTCCGTATTCGAACTCGATCTCGCGCACATATGGAATCTGAACCGGCATGGGCCCTCCCGTCTGGCGGCAGATTGGACCGTTCGGGCCGGGACCGCAACGGGTCCCTTGTCAGCCTGCCTTGCGCAGACCCGTGATGCGGCTGCGCGTGTCGCCCTGCGCGAGGCGCGCAAGGTTGCCGCGCATGCGGACCAGCATATCGATGAAGGTGGTGCGCTCCTCCTCGCTGAAGCCGGCATAGGCCTCGTCGAGAATTTCGTCGCCCGCCTCCCACATCTGGTCGAGCAGGGGCTGCGCATTGCCGGTGAGGAAGAGCTGCTGTGCGCGGCGGTCATTGGGGTCGGGGCGGCGCTCCACCAGGCCGAGCGCGACGAGCTTGTCGATCAGCCGCGCGACCGTGATGGGCTGCACTTCGAGGAGATCGGCAAGGCCGACCTGATTGAGGCCCTGGTGCCGCGAGAGGTGGGCAAGCGCCCCCCACTGGGCCTGGGTGAGGCCGCTGACGCGCTCGTTGAAGGCGACCTTCATGAAGCGGGAATTGTCCCGCAGCAGAAAGCCGGTACTGCGCTCCGGGTTCTGGTTTGTCGACATCTGACGCACGTCTTCGAGTTTAGAGTGGTACACACCTAATAAGGTAGGCTTATTATATGGGTAGGAGCTTACGCTGCGCAAGACGGGGCTTCAGCGGGGGCGGACAGGATTAATCGACATAGGAAAGGGCGCAGCGGCAAGAACCACTGCGCCCTTCGACGGTCTCTGGAGCGGCCTCCGGCGGGGTCTAGAACGCCGCCGCCACATAGGCGACGAAGCCGGCCGCATAAAGCGACATGACCGTGTAGCCGGCCGCGGCGACGGCGTCGCCGAGGCGGAATTCGTGGCGGGTCCTGGCGATCTGGGCTGTGCCCGCGGACCACAGGCGCCCGGCCTGGGCCGAAAGATCGGCGCCAAGAGACCTCGTATGCGCCGCGACGTGGGAGGCGATGTGTTGAGCGGAAGTCATGGGGCTACCTCTGATACTGCGAGTGTCACAAAGTCCGGCCCGGGTGTTTCCGCCCCTCATTGGGGGATGCCGCCTGAAGGCGATTCTCTGTGTCGTTAGCCCAAAGATATGGTGCAGTGCACAAACTGACAAGATGTCAGCGGATAAATCTTTTGCAACGCAGCGTGGCGCGTTGACGCAGTGCACACATTAAAAAGGGGCAGAAATCTGCCCCTTTCTACGGATCAGCGCGCAGGCGGGTCCGTCAGATCTGCCTGCCGGCCTGCTCCCAATAGGGCTCGCGGAGCTTCCGTTTGAATATTTTCCCGGAATCCTCGCGCGGCAGGTCGGTGCGGAATTCGACGATCCTGGGCACCTTGTAGCCGGCGACCCGCTCGCGCAGGAAGCTCTTCACGTCGGTTTCGCCGATATCGGCGCCGGGCTGGCGCTGGACGACGGCGCAGAGGGACTCGCCGAATTCCTCGTCCGGAATGCCGAAAACGGCGCAATCGCCCACACCCGGCATCTTGTGGAGCTCGGCCTCGATCTCGGCCGGGTAGATGTTGACGCCGCCGGAGATCACCATGTCCTTGGCGCGGTCGCAGAGATAGAGAAAGCCGTCATCGTCGAGATAGCCGATATCGCCGAGCGCGATGAGGCCCGCCTTTTCCGCGCGGCGGCGCTTCTCGTCGTCGCCGTGATAGGTGAAATCGGGAATGGTCGGGATGCGGCAGACGATTTCGCCGGTGGCGCCCCGCGCGAGTTCCTTGCCGTCATCGTCGAGCACCAGAACCTTCGCCCCCTCGATCGCCTTTCCGACGGTGCCGGGATGCGCGAGATATTCCTCCGAATTGCAGAAGACGACGGCGCCCGTTTCCGTGCCGCCGTAATATTCGAAGATCACCGGCCCCCACCATTCGATCATGGCCTGCTTGACGTGAACCGGGCAGGGGGCTGCCGCATGCACGACGAAGCGGAGCGAGGAGAGATCGTATTTCTTCTTCACCTCGTCCGGCAGTTTCAGCAGGCGGACGAACATGGTCGGCACCATGTGGAGATGCGTGACCTTGTGCCGTTCGATCATCTGCAGCAGTTCTTCCGGATCGAAACGCGGCTCAAGAATGACGTTCGCGCCGACGCGGAAAGCATAGAGCCCGTAGGCATTGGGCGCGGAGTGGTACATCGGGCCGGTGACGACGGTGACCATCTCCTGCGGTTCGCCGAAAGCCGGGTTGAAGCCCATGACCTTGCCGATGATCTGTGCCCAGACGACCGCCTGGTCGGGCGTCGGCGCGGCCCGGCGCACGCCCTTCGGATGACCGGTGGTGCCGGAGGTATAGATCATGGAGCCTGGCGGTTCGGCGGGGCCCGCCTCGATGGGCTGAAACTGCGAGAGCCACTTCGACCAGTCCGTCGCACCCGCCGGCAGCTTTGCATCCGCCGCCGCGAGGCCATAGGCCGAGACGATTTCGGGCGGCGTCTCGACGACGAAGACCGGCACGTCCTTCGGGATCGCCTTCTCGATGCCGCGCAGCAGGTCGGCATGGATGACGATCGCCTTCGCGCCGGAGTTCTCGAAGATGTAGCGCGCCTCGTCCGGCGAGTTGTGCCAGTTGACCGGGGTCGAATAGGCGCCGACGAGACCGGCGGCGGCGGACGCCTCGAAGAAGGCGAAATCGTTCCGGAGATAGACGGCGATCACGTCGCCCGCCCCTATGCCGAGCGAGGCAAACCCGCTCGCGGCCCGCGCGGCCCTGACGGCAAGTGTGGAAATGTTCTCCTCGCGCGCACCCGACCTGATCTTCGCTTCCGTCATCGTCTCCTCCCCAGGTGACTTCTTGATTGCCGCGATAGTAACAGGTGGCGCGGCGGCGAAAACGGGTTTCGGGGAGGCGAACCACGCATTCCGGCGGTTTCCGTCGCGTCCGCGCGGAAAGGGAGGGAAAGGGCGGGAAAAATTCTCCGGACACTACCGAGGGAACCCGGAGGGAACCCGCGCGTTCTTTTCCCGACCCGGCACGGCGGCGCATGGCATCAGGCGATGCGCGGTCACCGGCAAGGTTTTCGACCGGCATCGCCGATGCCGGCACCCCTGTCACCACAGACGGAGACACTCACATGTTGCGCAAGACACTCTACGGTATCCTCGTTGTTCTGCCGCTGGCCGGCGGCCTCGCCGCCTGCGACGACCAGGGCCCGATGGAAGAGGCCGGCGAGGAAATCGATGAGGCCGCGGATTCGACCTCGAACATGTTCGAGGACGGCCCCGCGGAAGAAATGGGCGAGGACATCGACGAGGCGACCGGTAACTAAGCCTCTTGTCTCGCCCTGCCCTCGACATCCCTCGATGGCATGTTGCGTAAGAGTATGAGTATGGAGCCCGCCTCTCATCCCCCCGAGGCGGGCTCTTTTTATTGCGGGCCGGTCAGACCGGCTGCAGCTCGGCGATGCGGGAGGGATCGTTGTCCAGAAGCCGCAGCAGCTTCAGCATGGCTTCGCTCGGCTCAACCTCGCCGGACTCGTATTTCTGAAATGCGCGCGGTCCGCCGCCGATCAGTTCGCCCGCCTGCCGCTGGGACAGGCCGAGCTTCTTTCTCACCGACGCTACATAAGCCGCATTCTCGCGGCGAACTTCTGTTTTGAGTTCGCTCAGTGCGGCGTCCGCAACGTCCGTATCCTTTCCGGTGTGAAGCGCATCTCCTTCGCCCGCCGGATACCAGCCGGGAAGGGAGACGACACGGCGACGACCGCGATACTCGACCGCGAAGGGACGAACATCGCGGCGAAGCGTTGCTCCCGTCTCGGGATGTATGCGCGTGTCAGCCATCGCCCTTCTCCTTGAAGGAAAGCAATGTGAACTCCGTGACCGCGTCGGCCGTGAACTTCACATAGAGCATCAAGCCGTCATAGGGCAGGTGATAAACATCCTGCCACTGACGATGATCCGCATGGGACGTCATCGACTTGTAGAAGTGATGACGCTCAAGGCTCCTGAGCGCCGCCGTCATTTCCCTTCTGTCGAACCCAAGAGCGATGGCGGCCCGAAGCGCCACGGTCGTTACCGTTAGCCGTTGCGGAGAAGCGACGGCCTCCTTGAAGGCATCAAGATCGTGATGCGGCTTGCGCTTCTCCATGCAGGCAGCTTTCTATATGGCACCATTATGGTGCCATGTCAAGATCAGCTATACCGCGCTTCCCGCTTCTTGCCGGCATTGCCCGCCTTCACTTCGCCGAGCGCCCATTCGAGATCGGTGAGGTAGGTGTCCGTCACGGAGGCGTGGAAGGGCGAGAGCATGAGGTGGAGACCTTTCGGCTCCGTGGTGAGGCTGGTGAACCAGCCGCGCTCGAAGAGCTTGCCCCAGACGGCGAAGGGATCGACCTCGTCATGGGTGAAGGAGACGATCCCGAGCTGCGGCCGGCCGAGAACGCGGAAGCCGAGCTTGACGACGCCCGCCTCTATGGCTTCGCGCGCGTCCGTCACCTGTTTGTGCTTCGCGCGGTAGCCTTCCTCGCCGAGAAAGTTCATGACGGCCCAGGCCGCCGCAATGGCGCCGCCCGGCCGCGTGCCCGCGAGCGTCGGCGTCACCATGCGTCCGCCCGGCCAGTCCGCGCAATCGAAGATCATGTGCGAGCGCAGATCGTCCGAGCGGAAGAGCACAGTGGACGCGCCCTTCGCGCAGTAGCCGTATTTGTGAAGGTCGGCCGACATGGACGAGACGCCGGGCACCTCGAAGTCGAAGGGGGGAATGTCGCCGCCATTCATGCGCACGAAAGGCGCGATGTATCCGCCGACACAGGCATCCACATGGAGCCAGAGCTTCTTCCTTTCCGCGAGCGCGCCAAGCTTCTCGATCGGGTCGATGAGCCCGTAGGGAAAGCAGGGCGCGGAGCCGACGATCATGATGGTGTTGCCGTCGACCGCGCTTTCCATCGCCGCTGCGTCCGCGACAAGATCGGCACAGGGGATGCGCCTGATCTCGAGTTCCATCATCTTCGCCGCCTTGTCGAAGGCGGGATGCGCCGACCACGGCGCGACGATGTTGCACTGACCCGTGACGCCGCGCTCCTTGCGCGCGCAATCCCGTGCGGTCTTCACCGCCATCGTGATCGAATCCGTTCCGCCCGACGTGATGTTGCCCGCCGAACCTTCGGGCCCGTGTAGGAGGCCGAGGCCCATGGCGACGACCTCGTCCTCCATCTGTTTCAGGCTCGGAAAGGCCATCGGCCCGAGGCCGTTTTCCGACATGAACATCGTGTAGGCCTCTTTCTGGACCTCCGCGACATCGGGGCCGGCATTGAAGACATAGACGGCCGTCTTGCCTTCGCGCCACTTCACGTCATGCGCGCCGCGCGCCTCCATCTCGCCCTTGAGCTTGCCCCATTCGGTGCCCTGTTTCGGCAGCGTCACGCCCATGATCGTCCTCCTGTCGTTTGTTGGGGACGAGACTAGCAGATCGGTGCGGCGAGGCATCAATGATGATGCGCGGGCTGTCCGTCATGGCTGAGGTGAAGCATGGGGGCGGGCCGGGCAAGCGTGTGCGGATCGGTGCCCGGCATCGCGATTTCGTCCCAGTTCGTCGCGCCTTTTTCGCAGGTCTGCGCGACGGGGAAGAAGAGCATCATGACTTCGGGGTCGTCCGGCAGCTTCGTCATGAAGGAGAATTCGTCGAACATGCCGTCGGCGAGGGGCCCGCCTTCCCAGGTGACTTTCACCACGCCTTCCGAGACGGGCTTGCCATGGATCTCGTAGGTCTGCGCGTAAGGGGCGGTCTCGGTGGTGACCGTCCAGCCGGGCTTCGGCTGCGGCTTCACCGAGATGACACCTTCGGGAATGGCGATCGAGATGACGGTCGTCGGCGAGCCCTCGCAGCCATGCGGCACGCGGAAGGTCGCCTTGAGGTAGCTGCCCCCATCGGCGCTGGTCTCGTCGAGCACGACATGGGCGGCGGCGGGGACGGTCGTGGCGAGAGCCACGGCCGCTGCGAAGGTTGCAATGAGATGTTTCATGTTCGGTGTTCCTCTCAGAAGGCGATCTTGAGACCCGCGAAGACGCTGCGCCCTTCGCCCGGATAAAAGACGTTGGTGGCTGCGACCGTCGCGTCGGTGATGTTGCTGTAGGTCGAAATGTAATGTTCGTCGGTGAGGTTGCGCGCATCGACGAAGAGGCGGACGCCCTCCACGAGATCGACACCGCCTTCGAGCCCAAGCGTCGCGTAGCCCGGCGCTTCGAGATTGTTGGCGTAGTCGACATAGCCGCCATCAGGCACCCATTCGATTTTCGGTGCGATGTCCCAGCCGAGCCCGTTCGGCGCGGGTGACTTGTAGCGCAGCGCCGCGGCGTAGACATGGGGCGGCATGCCCGCGAGCTTGTTGTCGCCATAGACGGGGTCGCCGTCGAACGCGAAGTCGCTGTACATGTAGGCCTGTTCGAGCAGCAACCGGCTTCCCTCAGGCAGAACCCCGCCGAGACCGTAAGCGCCGATATCGAGCGTGAGCGAGGCCTCGATGCCCTGATGGATCGTCTCGCCGGCGTTGAAGGTGGAGGCCGGAATGCTCGGCGAGACGGTGAAGTTGATGAGTTCGCCCTTCACTTCCGCCCGATAAAGCGCGACGTCCCAGGCGACGGTCTTGCCCGTGCCGCGCGTACCGATTTCAAAGGTGACGGCGCGCTGCGGATCGAGCGGCACGAACTGGAAGACGGTCGCCTGCACGAGTTCGGAGAAGGTTGGCGGTTCGTAGCTTCGCGTGACGTTGGCGTAGGCCTGCGCGTTCTCCGCGAAATCCCAGAGCGCACCCGCCTTCGGGCTTACGGAGGTGAAATCCGTGCTGTCGTTCTGCGCGGGCGCGAAGTCGTTTTCGAACTTGCGGTGGGAGGTGATGCCCTGCAATCCCGCGACAAGTGCGACGTCGTCCACGACGTAGAACTGGTTCTCGGCATAGAGCTTGAGATTGGTCGCGGTCTGCGTGCCGCTCGCGGCCAGCGCGCCGCGCGAGCCCGAGACGTTCGCATATTGCTTCGCGTCGACCTCGCTCCAGGAAAAATCACCGCCGAGCGTGAGGATATTTCGATGGCCGCCAAGCGTGCCCTCGCTCGTGTAGCGCGTGAAGAGACCGGCGAGCGGTCCGCGATAGTCGAGCACGCGGAAGATCGGATGATAGAGCCGCTTGTAGCCGGCGTAGCCTCCGAATTCGAGCAACGCGCCGTCGCCGAGATCGAGCGCCGTCTTGTTGGCGACGCGGATGGAGCGGACATTGCGCTGCTGGTCGAGTGCAACGTTACCGGGGTTCGCCATCTCCGGATTGTTCTCGGCCTGCGCGAGCGTCAGCGTGCCCGGCAGTTCCTGGTCGACGGTGTTGGAGATCACGTAGAAGCGCGTCTCGGCATGCTCGTTGAAGCGGTGGCCGATATTGCCGGAGAAGCGGAAACTCTGTTCCTGTTCCTGCTCGCGGAACCCCTCGACGTAATTGCCGGTCATGGCGGCGAAGATGTCCGTATCGCCGTAAACGCGCGCAGTCTGGGAATGAAGGCGTGCGGTGCCGTAGCTGCCACCCTCGATGCGGACGAGGTTCTCGGCCTCGGCTGTGTAACCGGTAGGCGTGACGAAGTTGATCGCGCCGCCAAGCGTCACCGATCCGAAGCGGAGCCCGTTGCCGCCTTTGTACACCTCGATGTGCTGCGCGATCAGCGGATCGACCTCCTGGAAGTCGGCCGCGCCGTCGGCAAGATTGTAGGGAACGCCGTCCTGAAGAATTTCGAGACCGCGCATGTGAAAGGAACGCGACAGGCCCGAACCGCGAACCGAAAGGCGGACTTCCGCACCGAACCGCTTGCGCGCATAGACGCCGGGCGTGAAGTCCATCACGTCCTCGAAATTATGCGCATAGGTATCTTCGTAGTCTTCAGCGGGAACGAGGGTGACGGCCCCCGGCATGCGCGAGAGTGCTTCCTGCGCTTCGCCGACGCCGGGAACGGTGAGCGTTCCCGGGACGAAGGAAGGAGAGGCAAGACCGGAAAGCGGGTTCTCGACCCGGCCTTCGACGACAATTTCAGGGAGTTCGATGCTCTTTTCCTCTTCCGCCTGGGCGGAGAGGGACAAGATGGATGCGAGCGCAGCATATGCCACGCCCGTCAAAAGGGAGGGAGTCCTCATGTTGCCCGACCTGACGGCTCGCGCCCGCTGGCGGCGCACCGCTGCAGGCGTCGTTATCGAAAGTGATGGGGAAGGAACGTCAGGTCAGAGAGGCGGCGCGCGAGGATGCCCGTCGGCGGTGAAGACCGGTGCAAGGACCATGTGAGCTGCGCGGGCGGGCGCAGGCAGCGCCCAATGGAGCGCGGGGAGGGCAAAGATCGCCGTGAGCGCAGCGGCACCGCAGTGATGCAGGCAGGAGGTGCAGTCGTGACTGGAGGTGCCGGGTGCGGCCGGTTCGACGGGATTGCCCTCGGCGTCGAGATAGACCGCCTTCGCTTCGCCGCCCGAACAGATGATCGTCTGGAACAGGCCTTCCGTTGCGGGGCCTGCAAGCTGCAGGGCGAAGGGAACGGCGATGTGGAGGAATATCGCCAGAAAGGCGAGGGACTGCACGGCGCCGATGCGCGCCCGAAGCCCCTGAATATCGCCTCTATATGTCGAGATCGTCCCCATAAGGCGGATACTACGCCGCCCGGGCCCGGGATGCCACGGCGGACGCGGGCGCAGTTTGTCGCAGCCGGGGGCTTTGCGCTTATACTTCGGACAAAGGGAACGGCATCAAGACCGACATGGGAGGAGACAATGGCTCAATACGAAGACCTGCTCTATGAGGTGAAGGACCGTGTGGCGGTGCTGACGCTCAACCGGCCGGACAAGCTCAATGCCTGGACGGCGGCGATGGAGAAGAGCGTCAAGCAGGCCATGGCGGCGGCCGTGGAAGACGACGATGTGCGCGTCATCGTGGTGACGGGCGCGGGGCGCGGTTTCTGTGCGGGCGCCGACATGAACCTGCTGCAATCGATCAAACCGACGAAATGGGAAGACCGGGAACTGGCGCAGGCGTCGCGCGAGGAGACCCATGACTTCGCGAGTGGGCTCGGGCCCGATGTGAGCCCGCATTATGGCGGCCGCTTCGGCTACCTGATGCAGGTGAAGAAGCCGATCATCGCCGCGATCAACGGACCGGCGGCGGGGCTCGGCCTCGTCTTCGCGCTCTATGCCGACATGCGCTTCGCAGGCTCGGAGGCGAAGTTCACGACCGCCTTCGCGAGCCGTGGCCTCATCGCCGAGCATGGCGTGTCCTGGCTGCTGCCGCATCTCGTCGGGCCTGCGCATTCGCTCGACCTGCTGATGTCGGCGCGCAAGGTGATGGCGGACGAGGCAGAGAAGATCGGACTCGTGAATCGCACCTTCCCGCAGGAAAACTTCATGGCGAATGTCATGGATTATGCGCGGATGCTTTCGGAAACCGTATCGCCGCGCTCCATGGCCGTGATGAAGGCGCAGATATGGAAGGCGCTCTTCCAGAATTTCAACGATGCGCTGGAAGTGGGCGACAGCGAGATGCAGAAGAGCTTCGCCAGCGCCGACTTCAAGGAAGGCGTGGCGCATTTCGTGGAAAAGCGCGCGGCGAATTTCACCGGACGCTGATTGCGGCACTCGGGCAAAGGAAAGGCGCGGGATCGCTCCCGCGCCTTTGTCGTCTGGACGGGTTTCGCTCAGAACGTGACCTGAACGCCCGCCAGTGCCTCGATGCCCGGCGCCTCGAAGCCGTTGGCCGGTTCGTAGGTCGTGTCGAGCAGGTTGTTCACCCGGGCCGTGAGCTTCACGTTTTCCGTGAGCCGGTGCGACGCGGCGACGTTGACCAGCGTGTAGGGCGCCGGGTCGACATAGAAGCCGAAGGAATCGCGCGGGACGTCGCGATAGATGTCGACCCATTCGGCATTCGTCGAGAGGACGGTGCCGGGCATGACTTCCCAGCTCGCCGTCAGGCCGATCTGGTGACGCGGACGGCGGACCATCGAACTCGCGAACTGGTCGGACTTGAGGATCGTCAACGTATAGTCGAGCCGGGCGGTGAACGCGTCGACGGGATTGATCTCGAAGAAGGCCTCGAGTCCCTTCGTGTCCAGCTTGTCGATGTTGACGGCCGTTGAGTTCACGCCGACGAAGACGATGGAGATGGCATCCTCGATCTCCGTGTCGAACCATGTTGCGCCGGCCATTGCCTTGCCGTCGAACAGGCCCTGCTCGATACCGATTTCCCATCCCTTGCTCTTTTCGGGCTCGAGGTTCGGATTGCCGTTGTAAACGCCGGACGGAAAGCCGCCGAACGTGTTCACGTCGAAACCGTAGCGCTGGTAGAGCGATGGCGTCTTGAAGCCGGTGCCGTAGGAGAGGGTCAGGCGCGTGTCCGTCTCCGGATGGTAATAGCCGGGCGCCAGCGTGAAGGTGAAGCGATCGTCCATGTCCTCCGGCATGTCGTGGCGCGCGCTGACGGTTGCGAAGAAACGCTCGCCAAAGGTCATGTGGTCGGCCGCATAGACCGCGAAAGCGTCGGTTTTCGCATCGGAGTTCAGAGAGATGACGAAGCCGCCGAGATCGCGGTAGCCGCTGGACTCGAATTCGTCACGCGTGTAGCTGCCGCCGAACGTCAACAGATGCTCGCCGGAAAGGTCGAAGGCATTGTCGAAGGCTGCCTTGATCGTCCGGCCTTCGTTGCTCGCACGGTCGAGATAGACAGAGCCGCCCGGATCGGGATCGTCGGAGGAATCCGAATCCTGCAACGTGTAGCCGAGCGAGAATCGCGGCCGCCATCTTCCGTCCATGAACCGGCCTTCGAGATCGCCGGAAAGGAACAGGCGTCTCGATTCGAAGATGCTGTCGACGTTCTGGTAGATGGAGACGAAACCGGCCGTGGAGCCGTCGGAGTCGGTATCGGCCTCGGCATCCGTGTATTGCGCGAAGATCGAACCGCTCACGTGTTCGTTGAACTTCGTGCCGATGCGGCCCGAGGCGGAAAGCGTTTCCGTGCCGTCGTCTTCGCTGCCCCGCGCATCGTGAAGGCGCGACGGGGTTATGTCGTTTCCGTCCGTGTCTTCCCGCGTCAGCGAGAAGAAGTAGTCGGAAGCGCCGAAACTCCCGCCGGTGCTTGCATAGGTGTTGAGCGTGCCGAGCGTGCCACCTTCGATGCGTGCCGTGACACTCGGGTCGCCTGCGCCCGTTTTCGTGATGAGGTTGATGACACCGCCGATGGCCTGGCTGCCGTAAAGCGCGGATTGCGGGCCGCGCACCACTTCGATGCGTTCGACGCTGTCGAGCGGAATACCGGCGAGATTGGCGGCACCGCCCGGCGAGGACGGATCGTTGATCGGCATGCCGTTCACGAGCACGAGCGTCTGGTTGGAATTCGCTCCGCGCGTGAAGACCGATGTGACGGAGCCGCGTGCACCGGATGGCACGACATGGACGCCCGGAACGGAACGCAGCGCGTCGGTGATGTCCTGGTACTGGAACTTCTCGATCTCTTCCGCGGTGACGATCGTGTAGGAGCTTGCGACTTCCTTGGTGGGTATGGGCTCGATGCCGCCCGATACGAGCAGTTCGGGCGTTTCAATCGCTTCCCCGGCATGCGCGGAAGCGGCGGCACACGCCGCCAGTATCAGGGCCGCGAAGGCCCCCCAGCCTGTCTTTTTCATTGGAATCTGGAGTCCTGTCTCTCTGGCGCGGCCACCCCGGCCGCATGGCGCCGCGAGCAGGGGAGAGACAGAAATGGAAACGGTTGGCCGAAGGCTGCGAGACCCCGAACAGGCCGTCCCCCTGGCACACCCCCGGCCACGGCAGATGACGAACCCGGTGGCAGGTCTCCTGGCTCGCGGGTCACAGGCCTCGTTCCGTCTTCCCGGGATGCCGGCCCTTGGAAGGACCTTGGCAGCCAGTGACATAGGTGGAACGGAGCCTCGCCGCTTACAGTTGCGGGGGCAGCCAGGGCATTGGCCGGAAAGGCCTCACCCTGTTCCCTCTTGCCTCCGGAAGCCGCCTTTGGAGCGGCGCCCGGAACCATCGAGTGGGGGCATCATAGGGACGAGGATTACGGTGTCAAATTGACCGTTTCAGGCTTTGGCGCTCGGCCGCGCGGAAACGGCGGCATGCCAGCGCAGCAGATCGGCATGGTCCGGCTTCGGCTCGTGCTTCACCCATTTCGCGAAATCGACGCAGACGAGCGCCGTGATGTCGGCAAACGAAAAGCGGTCGATGGCGATCCAGTCACGGCCCTTGAGACGTGCGTTCAGCATCTCGAAGAACTGGTTCAGGCGCACCGAGCCGCGCTCGGCGAGCTCCGGGATCTGCTGCAGATCGAGCGGGCCGGGAAGGGCGCGGCCGACCATGCCCTTGGAGGTGTTGCGCAGCACTTCCGCGATCGGCATGAAGCCTTCGAATTCGATCCGCGCGTTCCAGCTGAAGACGAGGCCCTTTTCTTCTGCCGTCGAGCCCAGAAGCGCGGGCTCCGGCTTCACGGCGTCGGCCCAGGCGGCGATGCCGATATTCTCCGTGATGACCGTGCCGCCATCGAGTTTCAGTGCGGGCACCGTGCAGGCCGGATTGATGGCCCGGTAGGCCTCGCCGAGCTGCTCCGCCTTCATGAGGTCGACCTGCACCGTTTCGTGTTCGATGCCCTTCTCGGCGAGAAGGATGCGCGCGCGGCGGGGGCTCGGGGCGGCGGTGAAATCGTAGAGGACGGGTGCCATGACGTTTCCTTGTTGTGATGCGGACGGGCTGGCCCGCCTCTTGCCGTTGAGGACGGATGGTAACCAAACGCGAAGCGGTATGTCTCCTGCCTAAACGGGCGGTATGCGAGGCCGGCTGGCAGCCGGACAATATCTTGTCCGGAAAAGACAAAGGCTCCCGCGCGGAAAGCGCCGGGAGCCTTTGCTGTCTTCAGAACTGGTCGGAGTGGCAGGATTTGAACCTGCGACCCCCTCGTCCCGAACGAGGTGCGCTACCAGACTGCGCCACACTCCGCCGCCAGTTCGAGGCGGCGTTATAGCCGCCAAAGCACGGGCCCGCAAGCGCGATCCGGCACGGAATCGGCGCGTTGCGGCGGCGCGGAGGGCGCCTGCGGGGCCGGTTGCACCCCCCATCCGATGCCGGTATGTTCCGCCGCGTTTCGCGAGGCCGGTTTCGGGCGGCCCCGAACCCTGCTGGGGCGTAGCCAAGCGGTAAGGCAGCGGGTTTTGATCCCGCCATGCGGAGGTTCGAATCCTCCCGCCCCAGCCAGATTCCGATCGCATCTTCGTTCATCAGCGGCATGCATGCGAACGCCGCCGAACCTTTCTGTCCGGCGGCGGTTCAAACATCCGGGTGTGGCCGGTTCCTACAATTCGCAGCGATGGTGGCCCGAAGGATCGTCCACCGTCATGACGGCGCTGTAGCCGTCGCGCGCATCGTGGCTCACCTCGGTGATCGAGACCACGGCATCGCCCGCCGGTCCGATCTCGTAGTCGCCGCCCTGGCGCACTTCGGAGGTGCCGCCGGGACCCGACTTCAGCAGGGAAAGGGAATAGCTGCCCGTCGAACCGGGAGCGCCATAGACCACGCTTTCGAGACGCATGCCCATGGAGGTTTCGATTGCCCGGATTTCGCAGGCGTCCGACATGGGCGGCGAGGCAGTGGCTGCCGCGCAGCCGAACACGAGGGGTACAAACACGAGCGATGACCATATGAGTCGCATTGTCTTGCTCCTTTGTGACTGCCGTCGCGGGAGGCGGCCCGATGGCCGCCTCCGCACGAAAGCGTATTAGTAGCCGCCCTGAATGACGACGGAGGTGTTGCCGTGACCGGTCTGGACGGTCTTCGCCTTCTGGCCGTTGCCGACCTGGATCGTGGCCGAGGTGTTGTTCGAACCGTACTGATCGGTCACCGCCTTGTGGTTGTTGCCGATCTGCGCGATGCCCGACGTGTTCGAGCGGCCGGTCTGCACCGTCGTCGCGGTGTTCCTGCGGCCTTCCTGACCCGTCACGGCATAGTTGTCGCGGCCGTACTGGTCGGTGAGGGCCGAGTTCCGGTTACCGAGCTGCTGCTGGTAGAGGTAGTTCCACTCGCCCTGCTGCACGGCCTTCGAATGGTTGCCGTTGCCATAGGTGTCGATCGTACCCTTGTTGTGGTAGCCGTTCTGCGTGAAGACGCCGGTGTTGTGCTTGCCACCCTGATAGACGGCAGCGGAGTTGCCCGCGCTGGCGCCGGTAATGCCGGCGGCAAACAAGGCTGCGATGGTGCTCGTCGTCAGTAGAAACTTTTTCATCTCTGCATCTCCTGTTTTGGACCTGCCGACACGGCGCGTCCTGTTTGACGATGCATTTCTATCGGGATGAGCCTGAGTGCTCCCTGAAGCGCGCATTCATATTCCGTTCACCGGAGAATTTTCTTCTCGCCGCCGCGCGCGAAGCGAAAGCGGCGATGCTCCGGGCTTCATGAATGCCCCATGAACATCCGCTTCAGATGGCGATCAGCGGAGACGGGATAGAACGCGGGAATGTTTTTCCACGGCCTGATCCGGCAAGAACGGGAGAGAATCATGAAACGGTCGATCAATGTGATTTTTGGCGGGATGCTCGCAGCGCTCGTATCTGTGTCCGCGGCCTGGGCAGGGAGCGCGGCAAGCGTCAATCAGACGGGCGACGACGGCGTTACCCTCGTGGTCCAGAGGGACGGAAAGCCCGCCCGGGTGGAAACCGCGATCAATCCGGCGCAACAATTCATGCTGAAAAAGAAGGCGCGTGCCGCCGTGAAGCAGGCATCGAGGCCGAGAAGCGCCAGGGGCGGAAAATTCGGCAGCCGGGCTGCGCGCTGCAATCCTCTCGGCGGCAGCGGGTTGGCGTTTGTCGGCCAGAACGGGGTTGGCAACAGCGCTGCGTTGACGCAGAAGGGCGCCCACAACGTGGCAGGAATCATTCAGGACGGAAACGGCAACAAGTCCCATATCGTGCAAAAGGGCAAGGGACACTTCGCCGAAACGATCCAGGCGGGGAACAACAACAGCGCCTACGTCATTCAGCGTTGTTGATGGTGCGACGGAGCGTCAGCTTCCCGTCAGGTCCTGCACCTGCAGTTCGTACAATGTCTTGTACAAACCGCCTTTCGCCAGAAGTTCCTTGTGCGATCCGAATTCGCGCACTTCGCCATCCGCGAGCACGACGATCCGGTCGGCCTCGCGGATGGTCTGGAGGCGGTGGGCGATGATGATCGACGTGCGGCCCTCGGTGACCTTCGACAGCGCATCCTGAATGATGAGTTCGGTTTCCGTGTCGATGCTGGCCGTCGCTTCGTCGAGAATGAGGATGTCCGGGTTCATCGCCAGCACGCGCGCAAAAGCCAGAAGCTGGCGCTGGCCGTGACTGAGGTTGCGCCCGCGCTCCGTAAGCACCGTGTCGTAGCTCTGCGGCAACATCCGGATAAAGGGGTCTGCATGAACGAGACGCGCCGCCTCGCGCGCCGCTTCGCGCGTAATCGCCGGGTTGCCGAGCGTGATGTTGTCGTAGACCGTGCCGGAGAAGATGTGGAAATCCTGCAGCACCACGCCGACGCGCTTTCTGATTTCGGCCGGTTCGACATCCATGATGTCGACGCCGTCAATCAGGATCGAGTTCGGCGGGACGTCGTAGAAGCGGCAGAGCAGCCGGACGAGGCTGGTCTTCCCCGAGCCCGTCGGCCCGACGATGGCGATGCGTTCGCCGGGAGCGATGTCGAAGCTCACATCCTTCAGGATTGTCGTTCCGGGCGTGTAGCCGAAGGTCAGATGGTTGAAGGTGACACGGCCCTCGACATTCCCGGGCAGGGACTTCGGTGACGCCGGCACCGCCAGCGCTTCATCCCAGTCTAGCGCCTGGAAAATGCGTTCGCAGCTCGCCATGGCGCGGAAAACGACGTTCCACTGCTCGCCCATCGCCACGATCGGCCGGAACATCATGTCGGCGAACTGCGCAAAGAGGATCACACTGCCGAGCGTGGCGGCGCCGGAGAGGACATGCTGTCCGCCGAACCAGACGATGGCGGCGATGGCGAGAAACGCCATGCTGTCCATCGAGGGGCCGTAATAGCTCTCGATCCGGACGGCGAGATTTTCCTGCTGCCGGTTCTCCTCGTTGATCGCGTTATAGCGCTCGAAATTGATCCGCTCGCGGCCGTAGAGCTGGACGACCTCGATGCCCGACAGGTTTTCCTGCAGGTTCTCGTTGAGCCGCGACATGGAGGACCGGATGTTGCGATAGACCTGTCGTGAGACGACACGGAATATCCATGTGGCCAAGGCGGCGACCGGCAGAAGCACAAGCAGCTCCAGCGTCAGCGTGGGATTGAGTGCCATCATCACCGAAACGGCGGCAAAGAAGGGCACGAACTCGCCGAGCAGCACGCCGAATCCGGCAAGCAGTTCGAACAGTGTTTCGATGTCGTTGGTGAGGCGCGTCATGACCCTGCCGACGGCCACCCGGTCGTAGAAGCTTGATGGCAGCTTTTCGAGATGCGCGAACAGATCGCGCCTCAGGTCGCGCAATGCGTGGAGAACGGTTCGCGCCAGCATGGTGCGGAAACCGTGACCGAAAAGGGCCCAGAGAACCGTCCACAGTGCAAAAAGCAGGCAGGCCGAGAATATCGGATGGAGATCGAAGCTGGCGGCGAGAAAGGAGTTGAGCGCCTTTTGTCCGAAGTCCGGCGCTCCGACATCGGATGTCGGCAGCAGGATACCGTCCACCACGACGCGGCTGACGACCACGGGGGCGAGAACCGCGGCGCTTGCAGCAAGGAGGACAAAGGCGATCGCCATGAACCCTTGCCTGCGATAGGGTCGCATCCACTTCAGGAGGCGGACGACGAGACCGAAATCGAATCCGCGCGTTTCGATGTCGTCGTCGAAGGCGGCATAGTTCCTCTTCTTTCCGGTCGCGGATTCCGTCATGCGTCGTCCCCCACATCCTTCTCAAGCGCGCGCTCGAGCTCTTCGCGCCGCCCCTGCTGGCGTTCCAGCGTCGCGTAGAGGCCGTTCCGGGCAAGCAACTCCGCATGCGTGCCGGTTTCGGCGACCCTTCCTTCGTCCAGAACGACGATGCGGTCCGCATGGCGCGCCGTGGAAACGCGATGAGACACCATGATCGTGGTGTGCCCCTGCCGAAGCGATTTCAGGCGGGAGAGAATGAATTCCTCGGTTTCCGTATCGACGGAGGAGAAGCAGTCGTCGAGGAGCAGGACCGGCGTCTCGCGAATGAGGCCGCGCGCGAGGCTCGCCCGCTGCTTCTGTCCGCCTGAAAGCGTGACGCCGCGCTCGCCGACGATCGTTTCCAGCCGGTCGGGAAACCGCCGGATCGTCGTTTCGAGGTCGGCGCTTTCGGCGGCACGCCAGACGTCGTCCGTCGCGCGCTCCGGATTGTCGTAGGAAATGTTCTGCGCGATATGGGTGGCAAAGAGGAACGGATCCTGCGGCACCATCGCGATCTGTCCCCGCACTTGCGTGACGGGAAGCATGCGGATGTCGCGTCCGTCGAGATAGATGGTGCCGGGCGGGGGATCGAGCAGGCGCACGATGAGCCGCAGCAACGTCGACTTGCCCGAGCCGACGCGGCCGAGCAGCGCAATCATCTCTCCCTTTCTGACCTCAAGCGACACGTCCTTGAGCGCGGGCCAGCCTTCACCTTTCTGCGCGGGGTGGGTGTAGGAGAGATGGTTGATCGTGAACGCGCCGCCGATACCCTTGAGCGGAGCGGCGTCCGGCGCATCGCGGATTTCGGGCTCGTGATCGAGAATCTCGAAGATGCGCGCCGCCGCGGACCCGCCGCGCTGAAACAGCGTGATCATGATGCCACCTTCACGGATGGGGGCGAGCATCATGTTCAGATAGAAGATGAAGGCGGTGAATGTGCCGAGCGTAAGCGTGCCCTCGATGACCTGCAGGCCGCCATAGCCGACAACCATCAACGTGGTGAAGCCGGTTGCGACCAGCATCGCGGAGGTGAGGCCCGAGTTGAGGAACATCAGCTTGTAGTAGTTGCCGGCATAGTGATCGGACGTCGCCTCGAAACGTTCGGTCTCCCGATCCTCCTGAGCATGAGTCTGGATGGTGCGGATGCCGTTCAGGTTTTCCTGTACCTGCGCAGAGAGCGAGGAAAAACCCTCCTGAACGAGCGTCGACTGGTCGAAGATCCGCCGGGCGATGATCCAGCCGATGACGGCGAAAACCGGGAGGGCTGGCAAGAGCACCAGCGTGAGGGACGGCGACTGATAGAACATGAAGAGGAAGGCGATGATGCCGGAAAAGCCGAGCACGAACAGGAGCCGCGTTCCCATGCCGATCAGTTGACGGATCAGCGTGATGTCGTTGATGGCGCGCGCCATCAGGTCACCTGTCGTGAACTTCGAGAAAAACAGCGGGCCCTGAAGCTCCAGGTGCCAGTAGAGGCGCTGGCGAAGTTCGTAGGCGGCATTGACGCCGACTTCGCGCACCAGGCGGCGGCCGATATTGAAGGAGATATAACGCAGCACCATCAGCCCGAGGGTTGCAAGGGCGGGAAGGGCGAGGCGCGTGTCGCCTGCGGCAATCCGGTCGATCCCCATCTTGAGATAGAGGGGCATGATGGCTTCTAGAAGACGGCCCGCATTGATGAGCGACATGCCGCCCCAGAAGTGCCATTTGTGCCGCTGGACGAGCGGCACCAGCCGCCAGAGAGGGCTGGAGGCGGAATGGCCGTCCGTCCGGGGCGTGGGCGCGCGCGATTCCACGGGGGAACATCCGGTTTTGGGCGGGCCTCGGCCGCGCCGTGCTGGGCTGGCATCGCCCTGTCCCGAAGGCCGGGCGGGATGCCGGTTCCGGACGGGGAGACGGTGTTTCCTGGGGTTTTGCAGATCGTTCGCATAACTATACGCCTCTCCTCCCGATTCGGAAGCGGGCGGAACCATTTCCGTCACACAGGCTTCACGCAATGGCTGTAGCAGCAGACGAGGCGGGCGCCGCGTCGCGGACGGGACGGCCCGCGTTCAGCGAACGGAGTGTGCCCTTGTCCGAAACCGCAGCCGAAACGACCATCGCCCCCTTTGTAGAAGGCGATGTACCTGCCAAAGGGCGGCGCGATGTCAGGCGGCGGCTCAGTGCGGCAGTCCATCGGCACAAGCCGGTCTCGCGTGAAGGGCTCACCGAACGGATATTCACCTGGCTCTTCACGGGTCTCGTCTATCCGCAGATCTGGGAGGATCCGGAGGTCGATATCGAGGCGATGGCGCTCGAACCCGGCATGAAGCCAGATACGCGCATCGTCACCATCGCGTCCGGCGGCTGCAACGCGCTCTCCTATGTCACGGCGGCGCCGGTCAAGGTGACGGCGCTGGACCTCAACCCGACCCATGTAGCGCTGGTGCGCCTCAAGCTTGCGGGTGCGGCGAACCTGCCGGACTACGATCGCTTCTTCCGCTTCTTCGGGGAAGCCGACCGGCGTGAAAACCTTGAGGAGTACCGGCGTTTCCTGAGGCCGCGGCTCGACGCCACGACGCGCAGCTACTGGGACCGGCGCCCGGCGGGTTTCCGCCGCCGCATCGCGCTCTTCGCGCGTGGTTTCTACCGCCACGGCCTGCTCGGCTATTTCATCGGCGCCGCCCATCTCGTTGCACGGGCCTATGGCGTCCGCCTGCAGGCGCTGCTCGATGCGCCGACGCTTGAAGCCCAGCGCCGCTTCTTTGATGAAAAGCTCGCACCTCTCTTCGAGAAGAAGGCGATCGCCTGGGCAACGGACCGCCCATCGACGCTGTACGGCCTCGGCATTCCGCCTGCGCAATATGAGGCACTGGCCGGAGGACGTCCGATGCGCGTTGTGCTGCGCGAGCGGCTCGAACGGCTCACCTGCGGTTTTCCGCTGTCGGAAAACTACTTCGCCTGGCAAGCCTTCGCCCGCGCTTATGCGCCGGGCGGCAAAGGCCCGCTGCCGCCTTACCTGAAGCGCGAGAATTTTGCGGTGTTGCAGGCGCGCGCGGGCGACGTCGAAGTGCTGAACGAGAGCTTCACCGACCATTTGCGCAAGGCGGGCGAGGCGAGCCACGACCGCTACGTATTGCTCGACGCCCAGGACTGGATGACAGACACGCAGCTGAACGATCTCTGGTCGCAGATCACGCGCACGGCTCGGCCCGGAGCGCGCGTGATCTTCCGCACGGCAGCAGAGCCCACACTGCTCCCGGGCCGGGTCGACGATGCGATCCTAGCCTGTTGGGACTACCGAGCGGAGGAGTCGCTTTCCTTCACGGAACGTGACCGCTCCTCCATCTATGGCGGCTTTCACCTCTATGTGCTGAAGGATTGAGAGCCATGAGCGCGGTCGGGCATGGCGAGCAGGATCATTCTCACCTGATGGACCGTGTTTACCGGCATCAGCGTCACTTCTATGACCTGACGCGCCGCTACTACCTGCTCGGCCGCGACAGGCTGATCGGCGAACTGGATGCGGAGCGTGGCACGAGGGTGCTGGAAGTCGGCTGCGGGACGGGATGGAACCTCATCCGCGCGGCAAAGCTCTTCCCGGCGGCCGAGTTCTACGGCATGGACATCTCGCACGAGATGCTCGCGACGGCTCGGCGCGCGGCAAGGCGCCAAGGCGCCGATCTGCACCTCGGCTACGGCGACGCGACACGCTTCAATCCCTATGCGAGTTTCGGCGTCAGCCGCTTCGAGCGCATCTACATGTCCTACACGCTGTCGATGATTCCGGACTGGCAGGCAACGCTCGCGCAAGGCATCTGCAACCTTGCGCCTGGGGGGAGCCTTCACATCGTCGATTTCGGCGAGCAGGAGCGTCTGCCACGCTGGTTCCGCTCGGCTCTCAGGGCATGGCTTGCGAAGTTCCATGTGAGCCCGCGCGGTGACCTTGAGCGGGTGCTCCGCGCGCTTGCGGCGAACCTCGGCGCCGATCTCCAGTTTCGCTCGCTCTATCGCGGCTATGCCACCTATGCGATCCTGCGATTGCCGTTTCAGGGCGGATGACATCGTTTTCCATTGCGGTGGGGCGCTGCTGACGTGACACTGACCCCGGCCCCACGCGTTTTCGGGACGGTCGAGGCATTGTTGGTTTCAAGCTGGTTAGAAGCGAAGGTCATGTGGCGTCCCGCTTGGGGTGTCTGTCTGGTCGTTCTGCTTTTCTTCCATGCGACGGGCGCGGCCCGGGCCGATTGCGCCGTTTCGCAGGTCGAAATGTCGTCCCGGAGCGACACCGCCGAGATCGCAACATTCTACAGGCATTGGGGCGAGGACTGCATCTGGACCGACCGTACGGCGTCCGATCTCTATGAGATTCTTTCCCGGTCGGACCTTCATGGCGTCGCTCCGGAGAGTTTCGGAACGCGGGAGATCGCTGGACAGCTGAAGGCGGGCAGGGGCACCGACCTCGCGGGGCGCGATCTTCTTCTCACGCGGGCGGCCCTGCATTACGCGCGGGCGATGCAGGCAGGGCGCGTCGACCTCGCAGCCAGCGGCTACGATATTGCCATTCCGCGCTGGGAGCCGCCTGTGGTCACGGGCCTTGCGGCCGCGTTGAAACAGGCGCGCCTTTCCGAATGGTTACGCGCCTTGCCGCCCGCGACGCCTGAATATCTGCGTCTGAAGCAGGCGCTCGCCTTTCATCGCGATCTTGCGGCGAGGGGGAACTGGCCTCCTCTCGCGCTTGAAGCGGGCAGGCGCTCGCTGAAGCCGGGAGAGACGTCGGCGGCATTGGCCGCGCTGCGCGGCCGCCTCGTGATGCTCGGAGATCTTCGCGCGCGGATCGGAGGCGACAGGCTCGACCCTCAAACGGTTCAGGCCGTTATCCGCTTCCAGTCGCGCCACGGTCTTGAACGGGACGGTATCGTCGGGCCCAAGACGCTTGCCGCGCTCAACGTGACACCGGAAGAGCGCGTGAGGCAGATCGCCCTCAACATGGAGCGCTACCGCATCATGGCTCATGCAATGCCGCCGACGCGCGTCGAGGTCAATGCGGCGGCGGCAACGGCGGTGCTATTCGAAGACGGCGAACCGGTGTTGCGGATGAGAACGGTGGTCGGCACACGGAAGACGCCGACGCCGATCCTTTCGGGCATGATCAACACCGTGATCGTCAACCCCCCATGGGTCGTTCCGCGCTCGATCTATGTGGGCGAAATTGCGCCAGCCATCGAGCGCGATCCGGACTATCTCGAAGAGCACGATATGTTCTGGCGGGAAGGACAACTGGTGCAGCGGCCGGGGCCGGAAAATTCGCTCGGGCGATTGAAATTCGAATTCGCCAGCCCCTTTGCCGTATATCTGCACGACACCAATGCGCCATCGCTCTTCGCAAGCGACAATCGCTTCCGTAGCCATGGTTGCATCAGGCTCGAAAAGCCGCTCGATCTAGCGGTTCGTCTGCTCGAATCCGAATGGTCGCAGGAAAGGATCGAGGCGGCGATAGCGGCAGGCGAGACGGCGCGTCTTCCCATATCGCGCTCCATGCCCGTGGTCGTCGCCTATTGGACAGTCTTCGTGGATGAGGATGGTACGGTCGAATTTCGCGACGACATCTATGGCCGCGATGCGGCGCTGGCAGCCTTGTTGCGAGACGACGCCCTGCCGCTCTCTCGCGGGGACGTCGTATTGGCTTGCGGCGCTTGATCCAGCTTTTCCATAATAGCGCTTTCAAATCAATGACTTGATCTTCTCCCCCGGGTGCGCACAATCCGGTTCTACAGTTCATTCGAGGGGAATTATGGTGTTTCAGTTGAACCGCCGCCGCCTTCTGGGGCTCGGCGCCGCCGCCGTTTCCTGCATGGCGGTCGACAATGCTTTCGCGGCCACCCGCCTCCCGCTCCTGCGGCCCGACCGGCAGGCCGCGGCGTCACAACCGCACGCCCGCATGAGCGCGCGCGAACTCGACCTCATCAATACGCATACGGATGAACGTCTGAAGATCGTCTACTGGGCGAACGGTGGTTACGAACCGGAGGCGTTGGCGGAGATCGACCGGCTGATGCGTGACCATCGTTCTGGCGACGTCCATGCGATCGACCCGGCGCTGCTCGACACGCTCCACACCCTGACGCGGAAACTCGATACGAACGAAGCCTTCCACATCATCTCCGGATACCGCTCACCGGCGACGAACTCGCAGATGCGCGAGAGCAATGCCGGCGTTGCAAAGAAGAGCTATCACATGCGCGGCATGGCGGTGGATATTCGCGTGCCCGGCCGCGAACTGTCATATATTCGGAAGGCGGCGCTCGACATCGGCACTGGCGGTGTCGGCTATTATCCGCGTTCGGACTTCATCCACGTGGATGTCGGCCCCGTGCGTCAGTGGGGCATGCGCAACGCCTGAAACTGTTGCGCAATACCCGAACCTTTTGCACATGAATCTGCGAATGAGTAGCGCGGCATCTGCGACAAGATGCGGGCTGGCCGCGTCTCATGCGAAGCGGCCATATTCCGGACGGGGCTCGAATATGGTTGGTTTCAAATGTCGGTGTTTCACAAGATTCGGCTCTATCACGCGGCGCTCGCCATTCTCGTCATCGCGGCCTATTTCACTGGCGACGAACTCGAAGGTCTGCACAACTGGCTCGGATATGCCGTCGCTGCCGTCATCCTCATGCGAGTCCTCTGGGCGGCAGTCGGTCCACGGCAGCTCGGCATTTCGCGGCTCTTCCCCGATCTGACGGAGCTTGCGAAAGTCCGGCGGCTCAATCATCCGATGATCAGCCGGACGCTTCTTGCGGGCATCGTCATCACGCTCCTGCTGGCGACGGGAACCGGGCTCCTCATGGAGCCGCCGCCGATCGGACAGTTCGCCGCTGAAGTGACGATCGCGCCGGCTTTCGCGGATGACGACGGAGAGCGCGAGCACGAACGGGACGGCAAGGAGAACGAAGCACTCGAAGAAGTTCACGAGACGGCGGCGAACCTCCTGGTTCTCTTCGTCGTCTTGCACGTGACCTATCTTCTCGTCTTCAAACGGCCCATGGCATTGTTCATGCTCTTCCTGCGGGAGGCAGGCGCACCCGCTACCGGCCGGCCCGCTGTTCAGAAGAAAGCCTGAATGCCCGTCTGTTCGCGGCCGAGGATGAGGGCATGCACATCATGCGTGCCCTCATAGGTGTTCACCGCTTCGAGGTTCATGACGTGCCGGATGACGTGATACTCGTCCGACACGCCATTGCCGCCATGCATGTCGCGCGCGACGCGGGCGATGTCGAGCGCCTTGCCGCAATTGTTGCGCTTCATCAGCGAAATCGAGGCAGGCGCCGCCGTGCCGGCATCGAACATGCGGCCAAGCTGCAGGCAGCCCTGCAGGCCGAGCGTGATTTCGGTCTGCATGTCGGCGAGCTTCTTCTGGACAAGCTGGTTTGCGGCGAGTGGACGGCCGAACTGCGTGCGGTCGAGCGTATATTGCCGTGCGGCATGCCAGCAGAATTCGGCGGCGCCCATCGCGCCCCAGGCGATGCCGTAGCGCGCCCGGTTGAGACAGCCAAAGGGGCCGGCAAGGCCGCGCACGTTCGGCAGTAGATTTTCCTCAGGCACGAAAACGTCCTGCAATGAAATCTCGCCCGTGATCGACGCGCGAAGCGAGAACTTGCCCTCGATCTTTGGTGTCTCGAAGCCCTTGAAGCCGCGTTCCACCACGAAGCCGCGAATGATGTCGTCGTCTGTCTTCGCCCAGACGACGGCGAGGTCCGCAATCGGCGAATTGGTAATCCACATCTTCGCGCCATTCAGCACATAGCCACCATCGACTTTCTTGGCACGGGTCTTCATCGAGCCGGGATCGGAACCGTGATCGGGCTCGGTAAGGCCGAAGCAGCCGACCCATTCGCCGGTCGCGAGCTTCGGCAGATATTTCTCGCGCTGCGCGTCCGTGCCATAGGCATGGATCGGATGCATGACAAGCGAGGATTGCACGCTCATTGCCGATCGGTAGCCGCTGTCGATGCGCTCGACTTCACGAGCCGCTAGCCCGTAGCAGACATAGGAGAGCCCTGCGCATCCATATTGCTCGGGCAGCGTCAGACCGAGCATGCCCTGCGCACCCATCTCGTTCATGATCTCGCGATGGAAGATTTCGTTACGGTTCGCTTCCTTCACGCGGGGGAAAAGTTTTTCCTCGCAATAGGCGCGCGCGCTGTCGCGCACCATGCGCTCTTCTTCGGTGAGCTGCCCGTCGAGCAGCAGCGGGTCCTGCCAGTTGAACGAGGCGAGAGGTGGATTGGGCTTCTCGCCGGATTTCGCGGGATTGGCTTCGGCTGCTTGCGACATGAACTTTCCTCGAAACGTAGGGGAAGGCTTGTTTGGCGGTGATATAGCAGGCGGCGCGCAGTGGCGCGACAGCTTACTTGCGGCCCGGTTTTGCGGTCGAATTTTCGGCGGGGGGCCGTGTATAGGCGGCCATTTCCTTCGCCAGATGATCGAACATGAGCCGCATCCGGCGGCTCGTCTTCAGGTCTTCGTGCATCGCGATCCAGACGTCGAGCTCGAACTCGATGGCTCCCGGCAGCACCGACACGAGATCGCGGTAGCGTCGCGCCAGCGGGTACTGGCACATGCCGAACCCGACGCCGGCCTTGAGCGCCGCAAATTGCCCGACATCGCTGTCGCAGCGGAACGCGAAGAGCTCGCGGGACAGCGGAAAACCGCCAAGGTCCTTCAACCGCCGGATGGAGGATTCTCGATCGAAGCCGATGATCGGACATTGCATGAGATCGTGAATCGACAGTGGCATACCGAAGCGCTGGATCAGGTTCTTGTGGGCGTGAAGCCCAAGGGCGATCGTGCCGACTTTCCGGGCGACGAGCGAAGATTGCGTCGGCCGGATCATGCGGATCGCGATATCGGCGTCGCGGCGGATAAGGTCGTCGTTCCGGTTCGACAGGACGAGTTCAATGGCGATGCGCGGGTGCTTTTCGCTGAAACGCGCAAGGATCGGCGGCAGCACTTCCGTCCCGATCATCTCGCTCGCCGTGATGCGGACGGTGCCCCGGTCTTCCTCGGCCTCGCCGGAGGCCGCGCGCTGCAACGCCTCGGCGGCCATCGACATGGCCTCGGCGTGGGGAACGAGAGAAAGCGCCAGCTCCGTGGGGGCGAGACCGCCTTGCGAGCGGGTGAAAAGGCCGGTGCCGAGCGTCTGTTCCAGCGCGTCCACGTGGCGGCCCACGGTCGGCTGCGTGAGGCCAAGCTGCCGCGCGGCGCCCGAAAGGCTTCCCTCCCGGACGACCGCGAGAAAGGACCGGTAGAGTTCCCAGCCGGGCGCAACGCTAGTCATACATATACGTATACATGTTCGACAGGTTTAGACAATTCATATTCGCTAATGAATATCTCATTCTCCAGTCAACGAAACGGCAACTGGAGAAAGACAATGGCTTCCACGGCCCTCATCCTCGGCGCGACAGGCGGCTTCGGCGGCGAAATGGCGCTGGCGCTTCACCGCCACGGCTGGCAGATCCGCGCCCTCAACAGGAACCCGAAGCGGGCGGCGAAGCAGACGCCGGACATGCCTTTTGTCGACTGGGTGAAAGGCGATGCCATGCGCGCGGAGGACGTCCGCGCCGCCGCGGTAAGCGCCGATATCATCGTTCATGCCGTGAACCCGCCCGGCTACCGGAACTGGGCCGGGACAGTCGTGCCGATGATCGACAACACCATCGCGGCGGCGAGGGAAACGGGGGCCCGCATCGTCTTCCCCGGCACCGTCTACAATTACGGTCCGGACGCCTTCCCGCTTCTTGCCGAAACCTCGCCGCAAAACCCGAAGACGCGGAAGGGCAAGCTTCGCGCCGAGATGGAGCGGCGCCTGCACGCGGCCTCGGGAGAGGGGGTACCGGTTCTGATCCTGCGCGCGGGCGATTTCTTCGGTGGTCGCAACGCGGGCAACAACTGGTTCGCTCAAGGGCTGGTGAAACCGGGCAAGGCGCTCCGTGCGGTCAGCTATCCGGGTCCGCACCATGTCGGGCACAACTGGGCCTACCTGCCCGATATGGCCGAGACGGTCGCGCGGCTCCTGATGCGCGCGGATGAACTCTCAAACTTCGAAAGTTTTCATTTCAGCGGGCACTGGCTGGAACAGGGCATCGAAATGGCGGATGCGATCCGCTACGCCGCGCGCAAACCGGATCTTCCCGTCAAACGTCTGCCCTGGTTCGCACTGACGCTGCTCTCGCCCTTTGTCGAGACCTTCAGGGAGATGCGCGAGATGCGTTACCTCTGGAAGAAGCCGGTAAAGCTCGACAATTCGAAGCTTGCAGCCTTTCTCGGCGCTGAGCCTCACACGCCTCTCGACATCGCCGTCCGGGCGACGCTCTCCGAACTCGGTTGCATCGACGCGAATGTTCGCGTCTCCCGCTCCGCAAACGTCACACTGACAGAAGGAACGATCTCATGACGCGCACGAACCGCATCGAACGCCTGTTCAACACCTTCGCCGTCACCATGCTGACCCTCTATCTCTTGGGTTTTCTGCACGAGACGGTCGAGCAATATCTCATCTGAAAACAAAAACGGCGGCGGACACCAAATCCGCCGCCGTTGCATACAGAAAGAACCGATCTTATTCCGCCGCGACCTTCGATGCGGCGAGCGCCTCCGCTGGCATCCGCTCCGCGAATTCGCGGCAGGCCTGCACATATTCGTGTTTCAGGCGGTCGACCAGTTCCGCGACAGGCGGCGCGTCGGTGATCTGGCCGATACCCTGGCCGGAACCCCAGATATCCTTCCACGCCTTCTGCTTCATGTTGCCGCCGGAGCCGAAATTCATTTTCGACTTGTCGGCTTCCGGCAGGTTGTTGGGATCGAGACCCGCCGCCGCGACGGACGGCGCGAGGTAGTTGCCGTGCACACCGGTAAAGAGGTTCGTGTAGACGATATCGTCGGCGGCGTATTTGACCAGATGGTCCTTGTAGGACTGATCCGCGTTTGCCTCCTGCGTCGCGACAAAGCGCGTGCCCATATAGGCGAGGTCCGCACCCATCGCGAGTGCACCCGCTATGCCCCAACCATCCGAAAGCGCGCCCGACAGGATCACCGTGCCCTTGAACCACTGCTTTACCTCACGTACCAGCGCAAAGGGTGAGAGCGTGCCAGCATGGCCGCCTGCACCGGCGCAGACGAGGATCAGGCCATCGACGCCCTGTTCGGCGGCTTTCTTCGCATGCTTCACATTGATGACATCGTGGAAGACCTTGCCGCCATAGGAGTGCGCGGCGTCGATCACTTCGGCGGGCGGGCGGAGCGAGGTGATGATGATCGGTACTTCGAGTTTCGTGCAGACGTCGATGTCGTGCGAGAGCCGATCATTGGAAGCATGGCAGATCTGGTTGACGGCGAAGGGCGCCACCTTTTTCTCCGGATGCTTCGCCTGGTATTCGCCAAGCTCTCCCTTGATCCGCTTGATCCACTCTTCCAGAACATGCGCGGGGCGCGCATTGAGAGCGGGGAAGGAGCCGACGATGCCCGCCTTGCATTGGGCGATCACGAGCTCGGGCCCGGAAACGATGAAGAGCGGCGATCCGATGACCGGAATCTCGAGCTTGTCTTTCAGGATGTCTGGCAGAGCCATATTCGTGTCCTCCAAATGCGTTCGAGCGACTATGGCCCGGATCGGCGTTTCATGCTTGTTCAGCGATGCGGATTGGAATGTTCGTGCCTGTTCAGGCGGCGGGTGCGCGGCCTGAGAGTCTGTCCCTGTCGGTCTTTGCCTTCTCGCCGATGAAGTCGATTACCGCTCGGACCGGCGCCGTATCGCGCAGGTCCGGATGGGCGAGGAGCCACATTTCCGTCCCGTTCGCCAGCTTCTGCGGCGCGATGCGAATGAGGTCGTCGTAGTGGTCGCCGGTGAGGCAGACGAGTGTCGAGATGCCGACGCCCGCGCGTACGGCCTGCACGAGATCGGCGTCGGAGAAGCAGCGCAGCGCCACACGCGCGCCCTGAGTCACATGGGCAAGCCAGTCGGCGAGCTCGACTTCCGCGGCGCGCCCGCCGAAACCAACGATCCGATGTTCCTTCCATTCCTCGCGCCGCGAGGGAAGGCCGTATTGCTGGGCATAGCCCTGCGATGCGTAGAAGCCGACGCCGATACGCCCGATCTTGCGGCCGACGACGTTCTCTCGCCCGGGACCGTAGGGCCGGATCACGATGTCGGCGTCGCGGCGCTTCACCGAGACCTGCGTCACCTCATTGACGATCTCGATCTCGATGCCTGGGTGGCGCTTTTCGAATTCTCCGAGATAAGGCATGAACCAGTAGGAGGCGAGGCTGTGCGGAATGGCGACTCGGACGAGCCCCTGCGCCTCGCCGTCGGCGCTGAGCGCGGCGTGAAGCGCGCGTTCTGCCGCCAGCGACATCGGCTCGACTTCGGCGCGCAACCGCTCGCCTGCGCCCGTGAGCGCGTAGCCGGTCGGCTCCCGCACGAAGAGCTTCGCCCCGAGACGCTTCTCCAGCGTGGCAATATGACGGCCGACCGTGGCGTGGCTGAGCTTCAGCCGCCGTCCCGCGCCGGAGAGGCTTTGCGTATCGACCACCGCGAGAAAGATGCGGTAGGCGTCCCAATTGGCATCGTTGTTCATGGCTGAACAAACCGTTGTTTGACTTTGGATTGGCAGACTGCGCCGGTTTTTCCATCATTTCAAGAACTTGGCCAGAACCAGGGAAGCCTTGGAGGACGTTGCGGCAAGGCGTTTTTGGCGGCTTCGGAAAGGAATCCCGGCGTGCAAAGGGTCCGATGCTTCTGCTAGAACAGCGGCATTCGAAATTGCGAAAGGCTCAGGCCCCCGAGAGGCCGCGCCAGCCGAGGGAGAGGGAACGTGCTCAAAACAAGATTCACGGAAATGTTCGGGGTGGATCACCCCATCGTGCAGGGCGGCATGCAGTGGGTCGGCCGCGCCGAACTCGTGGCCGGTGTCGCCAATGCCGGTGCGCTCGGTTTCATCACGGCGCTGACCCAGCCGACGCCGGACGACCTGCGCAAGGAAATCGAGAAGTGCAAGGGGCTCACAGACCGTCCCTTCGGCGTCAACCTCACCATCCTGCCGGCGCTCAAGCCGCCGCCCTATGCAGAATACCGCCAGGCGATCATCGATTCCGGCGTGAAGATCGTCGAAACCGCAGGCTACAAGCCGCAGGAACATGTCGATCACTTCAAGGAACACGGCATCAAGGTGATCCACAAGTGCACGGCGGTTCGCCATGCGCTTTCGGCGGAACGCATGGGCGTCGATGCGATCTCGATCGACGGCTTCGAATGCGCGGGCCATCCGGGCGAAGACGACATTCCGGGCCTGATCCTCATTCCGGCGGCCGCCGACAAGGTGAAGATTCCGATGATCGCGTCTGGTGGTTTCGGCGATGCGCGCGGCCTCGTTGCCGCGCTTGCGCTCGGTGCCGAGGGTATCAACATGGGCACGCGCTTCATGTGCACCAAGGAAAGTGCCATTCACCAGAAGGTGAAGGAGCAGATCGTCGCCAATGACGAGCGCGCGACCGATCTCATCTTCCGCACCCTCCACAACACGGCCCGCGTCGCAAAGAACGCGGTGAGCCGCGAGGTCGTGGAAATCGAGAAGAAGGGTGGCGCCAAGATCGAGGACATCGCCCATCTTGTCGCCGGTGCGCGTGGCCGCGTCGTCTACGAGGAAGGCGATCCCGACTACGGTATCTGGTCGGCCGGCATGGTTCAGGGGCTCATCAACGACATTCCTTCGTGCCAGGAACTCGTGTCGCGGATCGTTTCGGAAGCCGAAGCGATCATCAGGACGCGCCTCAACCGCATGGCGGGCATCTCGGTGGCGCAGGCCGCCGAATAAGGCTCGAAGAACGCATCGGAAAGGCCCGCGCCGGGAACGGCGCGGGCTTTTTCATCGCTCCTCTTCCATCGCGATCCGGTGAAGCGCGCGCGGATTGCGGATCAGGATGCTGCGGTAGCCCGTCTCGACGAGTTCTTCCGTCTCGAAATCCCGAAGAATGCGGTTCACGGTCTTGCGCGACAGGCCCATCAGTTCCGCTAGCTCCTCCTGCAGGATAGGCAGAGTGACGGGGGAACGCCCGTCGCCCCAGGCGAGGGCATAGATCTGCAACCGCGAGGCAAGCTGCGCCCGGGGCGCAAGCAGCGTTCGCTCCGCAATGACGCGCGTGGCGAAGACGAGCTGCTCCGTCGCGAGTTCGGCAAAGTGAAGCCACAGCGAGGGCAGGTCGTGCGCGATAGCGGCGAGCGCATGTTGCGGCACGAAGATGATTTCGGAAGGTTCCCTCGTGACCGTCGTGGTAACACGCCGTCCGCCCAGCACCTGCGCTGCATAGCCGAAGATCGTGCCGGGGCCGGAAATGTTAACCGGCGCACTTGCGCCATTCTCGAGCACGACATGCGTCGTGACGGAGCCTGTCAGCACACCGTAGAGGCCGACGGCCTCGTCGCCCGTGTCGTAGAGCCAGTGTCCGCCTTCGACGGCTGAAAGCTGCGCCCGGCGGATCAGCGCTCGCTGCAACTCCACAGGCCGCCGCATGAACCATGGGTTCCGTGTAAGAGCTCCGGCGATGCGTTCCTGAGCGGAGGATGCGGACATGAATTTCTCGAATTGTTACTTTGGTAACAATCTAGCGTTCGCGTACGCCTATCCTCAAGGGCAATTCTGCCACGGGAGGAAATCATGGCGTATGGAACGGCGACTGTCAGAAAGCTGACACCGGGCTGCGGCGCGGAAGTGCTGGGCGTCGATCTGAGGGATCCGAGCAACAGCGACATGGAGACGATCCGCGCCGCCTATCGCGACTATGGCGTGATCTTCTTCCGCGATCAGGAATTGACGCCGGAGGAGCACATTTCCTTTGCGAGGCGCTGGGGCGAAATCGATATCAACAAGTTCTTTCCCGCGAACGTGCGGTACCCGGAAATCGCCGAAGTCCGGAAGGAGAAGGAACAGAAGGTCAATATCGGCGGCGGCTGGCACACCGACCATTCCTACGACGCGGAACCGGCGATGGGCTCGATCCTCGTGGCGCGGGAACTTCCCGAAACCGGCGGCGATACGCTCTTCGCCGACATGTACAAGGCTTACGACGCACTTTCCGACGGTCTCAAGGAGACGTTGTCGGCGATGAAGGCCGTGCATTCGAACGAGGCGGCTTTCGGCGCAGGCGGATTCTACAAGTCGAGCGACCAGAGCGGCGGCTTCAAGGGCGAGAGCCTCGTCGGCCAGGCGGTCCACCCGGTCGTCATCACGCATCCCTTGAGCGGCCGGAAGGCGCTCTACGTGAATCCCGGTTTCACAACGCATTTCGTCGGCTGGGGCACGGAAGACAGCCAGGCTTTGCTCGACTATCTCTATGCCCATGCCACCCAGCCGCAGTTCACCTGCCGCTTCGAATGGCGCGATGGATCGATTGCCTTCTGGGACAACCGCGCGACCTGGCATTTCGCCGTGAACGATTATCACGGTCACAAGCGGCTGATGCACCGCATTACCATAGGCGGCGGACCGCTCCAGTAGAGCCGAAGCCGGCGATATGGCACTCTCTCCCCAAGGCTCGGAAACGGGGCAGGGGAGGGAGACATGTCGCAGACAGCCGTAAAATCGAACAGCATTCGGGTAACGCCCAACGAAAGCGGCTTCGGCGCCGAGATCACCGGCCTCGACCTGTCGAAGCCGCTGCCGCCGGACTCGCTCGACGCGGTGAACCGGGCATGGGCGGATCATGCCGTCGTCTGGTTCCCCGATCAGCCGCTTACCCATGATGAACTCGAGGCTTTCACGCTCCAGATCGGCCCCTTCGGCCATGACCCCTTCATCGCGCCGATGGAAGGCCGCCCGCACATTCTCGAACTCCGCCGCGAGCCGGACGAAAAGGCGCGAAACTTCGGTGCGGGCTGGCATTCGGACTGGAGTTTCCAGGACAAGCCGCCAGCCGCGACGCTCCTCCATTCGAAGGTGGTACCGCCCGTCGGCGGCGACACGCTCTATGCGGACTGTACGCGCGCATATGAGGCGCTCTCCGGCACCATGAAACGATTGCTGGAAGGTCTGACCGCGATTCATAGCGCTGCGCTGCCCTATGGCACCAAGGGTGTTTTCGCGCAGGAACAGGAAGCCCGGACGATGAAGATCATCGTCAGCGAAGAGGCGGAGAAGACCTGCCCGCATCCTCTCGTCCGCACGCATCCCGTTACGGGACGCAAGGCGCTATACGTGAGCCCGGTCTACACCGTCGGTATCGAGGGCATGACACGGGAAGAATCGGCGGCACTGCTTGGCTTTCTTTACAGCCACATGACGAAGGATGAGTTCATCTATCGCCACAAGTGGAGGCCGAACATGCTCACCATGTGGGACAACCGCTGCACGCTGCATTTCGCTGACGGCGGTTACGACGGGCATCTGCGCGTCATGCACCGGACGACGGTGGCGGGTGATGTTCCTCATTAAAAGGGTGAAATCTCGTCGGCAGCGCCATTTTGTCCCGAGGTGGGACGCGGGTAGAATCGTGCGTCTACGGACGAATCTTCTTTCATGTGTCGCACGCCTGAACTATCCTCTTCCTTGTCGGCGTCCTCCGGAACCACAGCCCCCCAACCCCGTCCGGGAGATCCCGATAGCTGTTCCAGGCTGAAGATGACCGGTGCTTCCTGCCGGAGAGACGCGGCGGTTTCCGCTTCGTGCTTCGGGAGGGATATCCGGTACGCGACCCGCTGGCGCACCTGGAGTGTGTCGGTGCGGCGGACGCGGAAGAGTTGCCGGCGACCCCTTGCCCCCCCAACGCCGCGGCAGCCCGGAGTTTCGCGATCCGCCAACCCCGGGGCCGGCCCAAGCCGCGCCCCGGGGAAGCGGGCTTCTAGCGATACAGGATCAGCAGCAGAATTCCGCCGACCACGAGCGCAATGCCCGCAACTTCGAGTGCGCTGGTCTTTTCCCTGAACAGGAACCGCGAAGACGCGAAAGCGAAAACGAGCTCGATCTGACCGAGCGCGCGGACATAGGCCGCGTTCTGGATCGTCATGGCTGTGAACCACCCAACGGAGGCCAGCGCGCCTGCGAGCCCGACCAGCGAACTCACTCTCCAGGCGCGGAACGATGCTGCGAGGTCCTGAGGATGGCGGAGGCCGAGCCATGCCGTCATTGTGGCCGTCTGGATCAGCAGCACGACGACCAGCGTGTAGCTGGCGGAAACGAGAAAATCCGGATGGTCCAGCGAGAGCGAGGCGGCGCGATAGCAGACCGCCGCAACACCGTAACAGGCTCCTGACCCGATGCCCATCAGGGTGGGGCGTTCCCCGAGAGACCGCCAGAAGGTGAGAAGCGTGAGGTGCGATTGCGCGATGGAGATCGCGACGACACCTGAGAGCGAGATCAGGATCGCCGCGAAAGCCCCGACGCTGAGATGATCGCCGAGTACGACGATGCCGAAGACGGCTGTCTGGATCGTTTCGGTCTTGGAGTAGGTCGTGCCGACGGCGAAGTTGCGATAGGCGAAGAGACCGACCAGCAATACGGTGCCCCAGATTTGCGCGAACCCGCCGACCGCTGCGTAAACGAGAAACTCGGGAGCCATATCCGGGACTGCGGCACCCGTCAGCGCAAGGAGCACCCCAAGGTAAATGACCGCGACCGGCACGCCATAGGCGAACCGGACATAGGTGGCGCCGAGCGCCGACATCTCGCCGGTCAGCTTTTTCTGCAGGGAGGAACGTACGTTCTGCAGAAAGGCGGCCGCGATGGTGAGCGGAATCCAGAGTGGCATGGCGGGCGCGGGCCCGGCTTTCTATTCGGTGATCGCTCCGTAGACGAGCTGTTGAAGCTGGGGCCGGAACGGGTAGGTGGAGGAGGGATAGAGCTGCGTCATGAAGATCGTGATGAGGTCTTCTTCCGGATCGATCCAGAAATAGGTCGAGGCCGCGCCGCCCCAGGAGAAGTTGCCGGGCGAGCCGATGGCCTGTGCCTCCGCCGGATCGATCAGCACCTGGAAGCCGAGGCCGAAGCCCGCGCCTTCCGCGGCAAGCTCGCTGAAGGCCGAACGGGACATCTTCTTCATGGTCTGCCCGCCGGGCAGGTGGTTCAGCGTCATGAACTCGATGGTTTTCGGCGAGCAAAGGCGCACGCCTTCGAGCTCTCCGCCGTTGAGCAGCATCTGGCAGAAGCGCCAGTAGTCCATCATGGTCGAGGTGAGGCCGCCACCGCCGGAGAGGAAGCGCGGCGGTTGCGCATAGCTGCTCGTCTCGTCGCCGATATCCATGATACCGGACTTCTTCGTCTGCGGATTGCGGAAGTAGTTGGTCGCGAACCGGTCGAGTTTGTCCTTCGGCACGAAGAACGAAGTGTCGTTCATGCCGAGCGGTGCGAAAATGCGCGAGGCAAGAAACTCGTCGAGCGGACGGCCTGAGAGAATCTCGACCAGATGGCCGCAGACATCGGTCGCCACCGAATAGCTCCAGTGTTGTCCCGGTGAGAACAGCAGAGGAATGTCGGCCAGGGCCTCGACCGTTTCCTTGAGCGTCAACTCGACCGTATTCGCGCCTTCGATCCCCGCCTTGCGGTAGAGCGCGTCGACGGGATGCTCCTGCATGAAGCCGTAGGTAAGGCCGGAGGTATGCGTCAGGAGATCGCGGATCGTCATTTCCCGCTCGCAAGGCTTCGTCTCGTATTTCTCAGCCGTGCCTCCCGCCCAGACCTGCAGCTTCTTGAAGGAGGGGATGTAGCGGGAAACGGGGTGGTTCAGCTGAAAGTGCCCCTCCTCGTAGAGCATCATGAGTGCAAGGCTCGTGATCGGCTTCGTCATCGAATAGATGCGGAAGATCGTATCCTTCTCCATCGGCAGGCCGCGCTCGCGGTCGCGCTGGCCGGCGACCTCGAAATGCGCGATCTCGCCGTGGCGGGAGACGAGCGTCGAGAACCCCGCGATCTTGCCGCGGTCGACATATGAGCGGAAATAGTCGGGGATGTAGGAGAGGCGCGCAGGGTCGAGACCGACATCCTCGGGTTTGGCGATGCGTGACATGATGTTCATGTGGTTTCCTCCCTGCCTTCGTTGTTTTTCATTTTTCAGTTTCGTTCCGCCGGCGCCGCCAGCGTACGGAAAAGCTCGTCAGCGTTGCGGGCCCGCGCTGCGACGGCACTCGGCCCATCATTCCCCAGTGCAATCGCTTCCCATCCTTCGACCGTCTTCCGTAACCGGTAGCTCGGGCGCAGATGCCCGCAGCGCGTGAGATAGGGCGCGAGGATGTCTTGTCCGTTCTTCCGGAACTCGAGGTCGAAAGGTGAACCTCCGGCTGCGGCGGTGAGCCGCCGCCGGTCATGTTCGGTGATGAGATCGCCCGGAAACCGGACAACGCTACCCAACGTTCCGCCCCTGTGTCTGTTCGCCAGGCGCAGTCTACACGACCGGAACAGGAAATTGGCTCCGGTAAATCGCATCGGGTGGTGCTGTTTGCAGGGCCGGCAGCACCCTAGGCTCCGGCGTATGGAACTGGCGGCTTTTCGAGGAGTTTGCGGGCTTTTAGCGGCGTTTGCGTTGCTGAACGGCGGCCGCATGGTGCTGGATCCGATCGGTTGGTTCACGTCGATCCCGGATCTGGCGGTGACCGGCGCGGCGAACGGCCACCTGATCCGCGATGTCGGCACCGCCTATCTCGCTTCCGCTGCGGGGCTCGCTTGCGCCATCTGGCGGCCGGCGCAGGGGGCGGGCGTGCTCGCCGTTGCCGCCACCTTTATGGCGGGGCACGGGATCGGCCATCTCGTCGATATCGCGGAGGGATGTGCCGCCGCACCGGGCGGTACGGTGACCGACTGGCTGGGCGTGATCTTCCCCGGCGTGGTTACGGCGGCGCTTTGCGGCTGGAGCCTTCGCTTCAGGCAGACCTGAAGCAGTCCACGATCTCCGCGATCCATGCCTTCGGATTGAGCTTCGCCTCGAGAGGTGTCTTCCCGTGCCGGACGACGACCATGTCGAGTTCGGGCACGGCTACGGTGTATTGCCCTTCATAGCCGTTCGCGGAAAAGCTGCCGGGCCCGGCAATGCCGAGCCACCAATGCGCGCCGTAGAGGTCTTCCGCGTCCGGCTGCTGCCATGTCGGCGTGCGCGCATAGTCGACCCAGCCTTCCGGCAGGATGCGCTTGCCGTTCCAGACGCCGTCGCGCAGATAAAGAAGTCCGAAACGCGCGAAGTCGCGCGGCGTGCAGAAGCAGAAGGACGAGCCGATAAAGGTGCCGGCGGCATCGAATTTCGGCGTGGCACTCGTCATGCCGATGGGATCGAAAAGGCGTTCGCGCATGAAAGCTTCGAAATCGGGTCCAAAGGCATTTGCTGCGCGTGCAGCCGTGCGGCTCACGATGTTGGTCGTTCCACTCGCATAGGACCAGTAGCTTCCGGGCTCGTGTTCGAGCGGAAACGAAGCGGCGAAATGCGCCGTATCGTCTTTTCCTTCGCCCCACAGCATCTCGATCACGTCGGAAGGATGTTCCGGCACGTAGTCCTCGCGGAAAGCGAGGCCGCTCGACATGCGCAGCAGGAGATCGAGCGTGATGGCATGGCGTGGATCGCTCGCATCCGCCCATTCGGGCACGTCGGCGGGCGCATGAATGTCGATATTGCCGTCGCCGGCCAGAATGCCGACCAGCGCATGCGTTATGCTCTTCCCCTTCGACCAGGACGGGCAGGTGACGTCCGGGCCGAAGCCCGTCCAGTATTGTTCGTGAACGAGCTTGCCGTCCTTGATGACGACGACCGCGTGCGTCTCGCCGAGATCGGCGGGAGCTTCGGCGGCAAAGGCATGATCCATCAGCTTCGTAAAGCGCACCTTGTCGACACTGGTCGGCAGGTCGCCGCGCGGCCATTCCTCTGTCGGCCAGGCTACGCCTGCCGGCTGGGCGGGCAGGGGAGGAAGGTTGTCTCTCGTCGGTGCGTTCACGGCTCTTTGCTCCCTCATTCCGGGTTCGCGGATCGTGCCCGCTCCCTCGGGGAGATGCAAATAATGCGCTTCGCGGCTGTTGCGTGCACGGCAGGACCGCTATCCTCGACGGTAACAAGAACGAGGGGAGGACAATATGGCGTTGCCGCGGCTCGAGATCGACGGGGAATGGTTCAGGGATACCGATGGCCGCAGGCACATCCTGCGTGGCGTCAATCTCGGTGGCGACTGCAAGGTGCCCTACACCCCGAACGGGCATACCAACATTCCGACGGATTTCTCGGACCACCGCACGGTCTCCTTTGTCGGGCGGCCCTTTCCGCTTGCCGAAGCGGAAGAACATTTCCGCAGACTTGAGGCCTGGGGCTTCAACTGCTTGAGGCTGCTGACGACATGGGAAGCGGTCGAGCATGAGGGCCCCTACCGCTACGACGAGGCTTATCTCGACTACTTCGCAGAACTCTGCCGCATGGCGGACGGCTACGGCATGTATGTCTTCATCGACTTCCATCAGGACGTCTGGAGCCGGATGACCGGCGGCGACGGCGCGCCGGGCTGGCTCTTCGATGCGGTCGGCCTCGATTTCACGAAGTTCCATGCGGCGGGCGCGACGCATGTCATGCAGTACAAGTACGACTTCGCGCGCGGTGGCAGGCAGGAAGACAACTACCCGACCATGACCTGGTCGCAGAACTACAAATATCCCGCGAATGCGATCATGTGGACGCTCTTCTTTGCGGGCAACACATTCTGCCCGGATTTTCTCGTGCAGGGCAGGCCCGCACAGGACTTCCTGCAGGAACACTACCTCGGTGCGATGGAGGCGATCGCGACCCGGGTGAAGGACCTGCCGAACGTCATAGGCTTCGACTCACTGAACGAGCCGGGCTCCGGCTATGTCGGCCTGCCGATGAGCTACCGGCACACGGGTCCGAGCGAGCAGAATCCGTTTCCGGCGCGGCCCGGCCTCGCCTGGTCGGTGCTCGACGGTTTTGCTGCGGCGCAGGGCCTTGCGCGCGAAATTCCGGAAATGGGGATCGACTGGGATCAGCGTGCCGTCGTGAAGAAGCGGGATGTGCTCGTCAATGCGGAGGGCGTGTCGATCTGGAAGGACGGCGCCAAGTGCCCCTTTGAGCGCGCGGGCGCTTACCGGCTTGCCGGAGGCGAGATCAAGGCGCTGGACGAGAAGTTCTTCTTGGAGCGGAACGGACGACGCCTCGAAATGGAGAAGGACTTCATGGGTCCATTCTTCGCCCGCGTTGCCGAGCGCATGCGCGCGATCAACAAGGACTGGCTCCTCTTCGCGGAGCTGGATCCAGGCGCGGGCCTCGGTCACGGCTTCCCGCCGGACACACCGGAGCGCACGGTGAACGCAAGCCACTGGTACGACATCGTCACGCTGTCGACTAAGCGCTTCGATTTCCCCGTGAAGGTCAATCCCTATACGGGCCGCAGCATCGAAGGCGCCGAAGCCATCGAGGCCTCCTACACGCGCCAGCTCGGCCGCCTGAAGGATGCGTCGAAGACGCTGAACAGCGGCACCGGCGCTCCGGCACTGCTCGGCGAGTTCGGCATTCCCTATGACCTCGACGAGGCAGCCGCCTACAAGGCGTGGGACGCGGGCGACCGTTCGGAAGGCCCATGGGAAAAGCACGTCATCGCGCTCGATCTCATGTACAACGCGCTCGACCAGTTGCTGATGAATTCGACGCAGTGGAACTACACGGCGTCCAACCGCAACGATCAGGCCGTGGGCGATGGCTGGAACCAGGAAGATCTGTCGATCTACAGTATCGATCAGCGCACCGATCCGTCGGACATCAACAGTGGCGGACGCGGACTGAAGGGCTTTGTGCGGCCCTATGCGCGGATCGTCGCGGGCCGTCCGCTGAAGATGAAGTTCAAGCGCGAGACCGGCACTTTCCGTTTCGTTTACGAAGCGGACGGCGCTGGCGAGACGGAAATCTTCATTCCGAACCTGCAATACCCGAACGGCTTTGATGTCGAGGTCGAAGGCGGAGAGGCGTCGCGTGACGAGCAGAACCAGAGCCTCCGCGTCCACGCCGTCGGTTCGGAGAAAGTCGCCGTGATGGTTACGCGGCGCTGACGAGGCGGGCATGCGCGGCTGCAATGCTGCTCGCCGCGCGCTGCATGGGTATGAGGTATCGCTCCGCCGCCTGCGCTTCGTTCATGGTCGAACCGAGGTAGCGCATGGTGATGCATGCGGTGACCTTCTCACCTTCCACAACAGGGACCGCGAGCCCCATCGCCGGGTCGCCGCGCATGGGCGCGGTCGTCGCGTAACCGCGTTTCCGTATGGCGGCGAGCATCGAGGATACATATTTCTCGTCGCGGGCCTGCGCGTTCATCGCCGCTTTCGAGTTTCGAAGAACCGCAAGAATGAGTCGCCGTTCTTCTTCGGGACAGAAGGCGAGATAGGCACGTCCAAGCGCCGATACCAGCATCGCGAGGCGACGGTTCAACCAGTCGGGATCGGTGCTGAAAGGGCTTTCGTGCCGTGTCGAGATGCGCACCAGCATTGCTTCGTGATCGAGTGTCGCCAGCGCCACCGGCCATTTGTGTTCGGCCGTCAGTCCGGAAAGGAAGGGACGGGAAGCCTCCACGACGAGATCGGTATGCCGGAGGCCGCTTGAGAGGCGAAGCACGCGTTCCGTGAGGCTGTAGCCGGTGGTTCGCGACAGCCGCCGCACATAGCCTGCCGAAATCATCGTATCGAGAAGGCGGACGAGCGTCGGCTTCGGCAGACCCGTTTCCGCGTGCAAGCGCGCCAATGTAGCCGTTCCGGCGGCGTTCAGCGCCTCGAGCAGCTTCAGACTTCTGAGAACCGGCTGAACGCCTTCGATTTCCTTGTGTGAACGCGGCATGGGACCTCCTGCGCTCCGCAGCGGCCAGCCTAATTCCGTAGAGCGGAATTGCCAAATTTGACGGGAGCGGTGACGCCGTAGGAGGCCGTAGACTTCACGTCATTGGAGCGGAGGAACCCGGAGGAGGAGAACTCATGAGCCAGGCTGCAGCTGCGCCACAAACGGCGCCGTTTTCGGTGTCGCCCCTGACCCCGACGATCGGTGCCGAAATCGGCGGCATCGACCTGTCTAAGCCAGTGGACGGCGCCATGCTGGCTTCGCTTCGCGAAGCGCTGCTCGAATGGAAGGTGATCTTCTTCCGCGATCAGGAGATCACGACGGAGGAACACCTCGCTTTTGCCCGTCAGTTCGGCGAACTCGAAGTGCATCCCTTCGCCCCCCACAAGGAAGGCTACCCGGAAGTCCTCGCCATCACACACAACCGCGAGCGGCCGGGCAAGGAAAACAAGTGGCACAGCGACGTGACGTGGCGGGAATGCCCGTCGCTCGGCTCCGTGCTCCGCGCGGTCGAGGTTCCGGATGTCGGCGGCGACACGCTCTTCTCCGATATGTATGCCGCTTATGACGGTCTTTCCGACGAGGTGAAAGAGAGGATCGACGGCGCCATCGCGATCCACGACTTCGCGCATTTCCGCAAGATGATGCAGAAGCTCGGAAAGACACCGGAAGAAATCGAGGAGATGAATCGGAAATATCCGATGGTCGAGCATCCCGTGGTACGCACTCATCCGGAAACCGGCCGGAAAGGCATCTATGTGAACATTGCCTTCACCCAGCATATCGCCGGCATGGACAAGGCGGAGTCCGACGCACTGCTCGCGCATCTCTACGCGCAGGCCGCTGTTCCCGAATATCAGTGCCGCTTCCGCTGGCGGAAGAACTCGATAGCCTTCTGGGACAATCGCGCTTGCCAGCACTATGCGGCATCCGATTACTGGCCGGCGGTGCGCAAGATGGAGCGCGTAACGATCATCGGCGACCGGCCTCACTGACAGAAGGACGGTTCGGGGCGCCAGCGGGCCGCGTTCGGGAGGGAGCGCGGCCCGTGCCGTTTCGTCAGCCGAGAAAACGGTCGAGCACGTTCCGCGTGATCTTCTCCACGAACGGATTGCCGGCCTGAAGCCCATAGGCCCACTCGGTCGTGCCGGCGTTGAAGACCTCGCCCTTGCCCCGCCTGAAAGCCGCCATGACCGCATGACCGCGCATCAGGCGGGCGCGGTTCGCAGGCGAGTCGAAGCCCGCATAGGCGCGCGTGAGCGGCCCCCAGGCTTCCGGCGGCACGAAACCGCCGAATTCCGATTCCGGTTCGCCGAGCGTTGCAGGCGCGGTGGCGATGATCTCGAGATTCTCCGGTATGCCGAGACGCGGGACCGGCTTCGGCAGACCGTCCTCGCAGAAGGTAAGCGGACAGCCATCGTTTTCGTAGCCGACCAGGCGGCAATCGTCGCCGAAAACATCGCCCCAATAGAGATCCGCGCCTTCGAGCGCCCAGTGATCTTCCCGCCAGACGGTATAGCCGCCGACGCCGCGCGCGGTGCAGAGGCCGAAGCGGTGATAGCCGCCGAACAGAAAGGAAAGGCCGGTGAGTTGCGCTTCGGGTTTGCCGGTCCACGGAGACGACCAGAGGCCGGACGTGAGATGGCGCCTGGCCGGGTCCGCCATGAAGGGGTCTTCTTCCTCCGCACGAGCCTTGTGGGCGACATAGGTGCGGCCATCGTCTTCCCAGCGGCATTGCCAGTAGCATGTATTGCCCGACAGAATGACGATGTTGCCGCCCGCATCAACGAAGCGCTCGGCTTCCTCGCGCTGTCCCCGGCTCCAGTATTCGCTGTGCCCGACGAAGAGCGCCGCCTTGTAGCCGTCGAGCGCGTGAGGTTCCCTTTCAAGGTCGTAGTCGGTGAGATAGTCGAGTTCGATCCCGTTCGCCTCCGCCCATGCGACGAAGGCATGCTCCCACTTGTCGGTGAAACCGGCCGGGCAATCCCATCCATTGCCTCCGGCCTTGATCTCATGCGTTATTTCGCCGGCCGTTGAACGTTGGCGGAAGCCACGCCGGTCTTCGTTCACGATCCGGTGCTTCGGCGATGCTGGCTTCATGATGCCGGCGGAGAAGGGCCGGTTCGCGGAGAGCCTTGCCGCGGGAGTATGCAGAGCCTCGTCCTTGGTCGGGCTCGCCGGCTCCACCTCGCCCGTCCAGGCATAGGTATTGGCGCCGCCCCAGGAGTTGTAGGCGTGATAGGTGTTGGTTGCGAGAACGATGACGGCTTTTGCTTTCGGCCGGGCTGCCTTCACGACGAGCATGTGCCGTCCGGTAGCACCGTCTGCACCCGTCAGCAGGATTTCATAATAGCCGCTCCGCCATTCGCCGACGGTGAGGCGGAACGCTTCGGGCCAGTTGCAGCCATGAATGTGAGCGGCAGGCTCTGTTCCGTGCCGCCCGATCTCGACGCCCGTCTCGCTGAAAACGACATCGCGACCGACGGAGAGGCGCGCCACCTCGATTTCGCACGTGCCGCCAGTTGCGGAGATATGCAGGGCGACAGTCTCGCCGGGCCGCGCGCTCAGGCTGTCAGAATAAGCCCAGATCCAGTTGCTCATCGCTCGCTCTTCAAAATATGAATGTTCCTCATATTAGAGCGAGCCGAGCCTGACGGTGCAACAGATTTCAGGCCCTGTCAGTCACGGCGAGTGCGAAAGCATAGACGCGAGCGATTTCCTTCAGCCGCTCGAAGCGGCCCGACGCGCCGCCATGCCCGGCATCCATGTTGATGTGGAGGAGCGTGATACCATCATTCGTGCGGGCCTCGCGCAGCTTCGCCACCCACTTCGCTGGCTCCCAGTAAGTCACGCGCGGATCGGTGAGCCCGCCCAGCGCAAAGATATGCGGATAGGCCTGCGCCGTCACATTGTCGTAAGGCGAGTAGGAAGCCATGTACTCATAGGCCTCCCGGCTTTCGATGGGATTGCCCCATTCGTTCCATTCTGGCGGTGTGAGCGGAAGAGACGCATCGAGGATCGTCGCCAGCACGTCGACAAACGGCACTTCCGCAACGATACCCTTGAAGAGATCGGGCGCCATGTTCGAGACCGCGCCCATCAGCATGCCGCCCGCGCTTCCCCCATGCGCGACGATGTTGCCGCGGGTGGTGAAGCCTTCCTTCGCGAGGTGTTCGCCCGCGGCGATGAAATCGGTGAAGGTGTTGCGCTTCGTCAGGCGCTTCCCGTCCGTGTACCAGCCATATCCTTTCTCCTTGCCGCCTCGGATATGCGCGATGGCGTAGACGAAGCCGCGATCGACGAGCGACAGGCATGTGGTGGAGAAGGACGCCGGAATGCTGATGCCATAAGAGCCGTAGCCATAGAGAAGACAGGGCGCGCTGCCATCGAGCGCGAAATCGCGCCGATGGACCAGCGATACCGGCACCTGCGCGCCATCCGTGGCGGTGGCGAAGACACGCCTGGTGACATAGTCGGCGGGATTGTGTCCCGAGGGTACTTCCTGGCGCTTGCGAAGTGTGCGCTTCCGTGTTTCGAGGTCGTAATCATAGACTTCGGCGGGCGTCGTCATCGAGCTGTAGGAAAAGCGCATCCGCGTCGTGTCATATTCGAAGCCCGCACCCATGTTGAGATCGTAGGCCTCCTCGTCGAAGGCAATCTCGTGCTCCGCTCCGTCAGACAGGCGCCGCACCACGATGCGCGGCAGGCCGCCTTGCCGTTCGAGACGCACATGGTGATCGCGGTAGCCGACATGGTTGAGGATAAGCGTCCCGGGACGATGAGGAATGAGGTCTCGCCAGTTCTCCCGGCCCGGCTTGTCTTCCGGCGCTTCGGCTACCTTGAAGTCCTCTGCGCCATCCGCATTGGTGAGGATCAGAAAGCGGTTGCGGGGCGCATCATGTTCGAGATCATACTCGACGCCATCTTGGCGGGGCGCGACGAGTTTCGGCGGTGTGTCCGGTGCGTCGGCGGGAACGAGATAGACCTCGCTTGTCTGGTGATCGTGGCTCGAAATGACGAGCCACTTGCCGCTCTGCGTCTTGCCGACGCCGACAAAAAAGCCTTCGTCCTGTTCGGCATAGACGAGCGCGTCTTCTGCCGTCGGCGTTCCCACGACATGCCGGAAAACCTTGAGCGGACGATGCTCGTCATCGACCTGTGTGTAGAGGAAACTCTTGCCCTCCGCGTCCCATGCGATCCCGGGTGAGGTATCAGGCACCTCGTCCGCGAGGTCGGTGCCCGTTTCGAGATCGCGCAGACGGACGGTGAAATATTCCGAGCCTTTTCGGTCCGCTGACCATGCGGCGAGCTTGTGCGTCGGTGCGTGATCGACATCGCCGATCCGGAAATAGGCCTCGCCTTCCGCTTCCTTGTTGGCGTCGAGAACGATTTGCTCGCCGTCTTCGGCCTTCCGTGCGCGCCGGCAGAAGAGGGGGTGCTGTGCGCCTTCGACAAACCGCGTGTAGTAGGCGAAGGGGCCGTCCGGAGAGGGTACGGAACTGTCGTCCTCCTTGATGCGGCCCTTCATTTCCTTGAAGAGCGTTTCGCGAAGTTCGGCGAGCGGTTTGAGCGCTTCTTCCGTATAGGTGTTCTCGGCTTCGAGATAGGCGCGGATATCGCCGTTGAGCGCGTCCGGATTGCGCATCACCTCGCGCCAGTTCTCGTCGCGAAGCCAGGCGTAGTTGTCGATCCGGACAATGCCGTGGTGTTCGTCGGGCTGCGGCCGTTTTTCGGCGCGCGGCGCCGCCGCGGGAGGTGTCAGTTTCATGTTTGTGCGTTCAATCGCCGGAGGCGTCGTCGGGCTTGAAGTCGAGCGCCGTGCCGTTCATGCAATAGCGAAGTCCCGTCGGGCGCGGTCCGTCCGGAAATACGTGGCCGAGATGTGCATCGCACGTCGCGCAAACGACTTCCGTTCGCCGCATGTTGTGGCTGTCGTCGGCATGTTCCTCGACCGCACCCTTGTCGATCGGCTCGTAAAAGCTCGGCCAGCCCGATCCGCTTTCATATTTGGTTTCGGAGCGAAACAACGGCGCGCCGCAGCAGACGCACTTGTAGGTGCCGTCCCGATGCTCGTTTACCCACGGCCCCGTAAACGCACGTTCAGTGCCTGCCTCGCGCGTGACCGCGTATTGCTCGGGCGTGAGTTTCTCGCGCCATTCGGAATCGTTTTTCTCGATCTTCCGGGACTTGTCGTCGGCCATCTGTTTCTTCCGGGTCAGGGACTTCCTGAAGAAGATATGGGGCGCGGGCGCCTTCCGGGCAAGCCGGGGGCGCCCGCCTTCCGCTTATTCGAAGATCAGGCTGATGGTCTCGGCGACCATCGCCGGGCGCTCCTGGCCCTCGATTTCCATCGTCACTTCGTTGATGACCTGCGTGCCGCCTGCCTTGGGCGAGGCGTCTTTGAGCGTCACGCGACAGCGCACGCGCGAACCGACGGGCACCATATTGGTGAAGCGCACCTGGTTCGAACCGTAGTTGATGCCGCGCGTCGCGCTCTTCACGCCGCTGATCTGGCCCATGAGATGGGGCAGGAGCGACAGCGTCAGATAGCCATGGGCGATGGTGCCCATGCCGAGTTCCTTCTTGGTGCGTTCGGGATCGATATGGATCCACTGGTGATCGCCTGTCGCGTCGGCGAAGAGGTTCACCCGCTCCTGGTCGATCGTGACCCACTCGCTGACGCCGATTTCCTTGCCCTTCTCGGCGACATAGTCGGCAACCGTATCGAATACGCGCATTTGGCTCTCCCGTTGGGTGTTGTCGTGTGTTCGGCCCCTTGGGAGCCATTCGGGGGGCAAGTTAGCGGTCCGGCGGGCCTGCGCCAAGCCGGAAGCTCGGTTATCGCGACAGACGGATGCGGACCCGGCGGTCTTCCTCTGAGTCCCAGGTCAGTGTTTCCTCGAGCCAGCCCCAGGCTTCTCCCTCGGAGCTGATTGCGATCTTGGACGCGGGCCAGCCGAGCGCCGTGAAGGCATCAGCCACGTTCCGGGCACGCTTGCGCGACAGTTCCGCATTGGCGGCCGGGTTGCCCGTCTTGCTGGACTTGCCGAACAGGCAGATCTGCTGAGCGTTCTGGCCCTTGGCGAGTTCGTGGATGCGCTCGAAATCTTCCTGATACTTCGGGTCGATCCGGCTCGAATTGGTTTCGAAGTAGACGTAGTAGTTCCTGTCGAAAAGCTTGTTCGACTTGCCGAGATTCCGGCACTGGTGACCCTGGGTGTGCATTTCGGAGGTCTGGGCGAGAACCGCGCCGCCCGTCGCGAGCATGCCTGCGAGCACCACCCCGGCCCAGACGAGCCCCCGATTTCCCTTGGCCATTGATGCCTCCGTTGTGTGAATCGCCTGAACTTATCACATAACGCACGGGCCGGTGACGGGCTCATGTGAAAAACGGGCGCCCGAGGCGCCCGTTTGAGAGTTACACGATCTTGCTGTCCCGGTTGCCCCAGTAGCGGTCCCGGATAAGCCGCTTGTAGAGCTTGCCCGTCGGATGCCGCGGCAACTCTTCTTCGAAATCGATCGAGCGGGGGCATTTGATGGCGGAAAGCTGGTTCTTGCAGAACTCCATCAACTCGGCCTCGAGGGCGGGGCCTGCATCCGACCAGTCGACCGGCTGCACCACCGCCTTCACCTCCTCGCCGAAATCCTCGTTCGGTACGCCGATCACGGCGACGTCCGCAACGCTTGGATGCATGACGAGGATGTTCTCGGCCTCCTGCGGATAGATGTTCACGCCACCCGAGATGATCATGAAGGCCTTGCGGTCGGTGAGGTAGAGGTAGCCGTCCTCGTCCACGCGGCCGATATCGCCCAGCGTCGACCATGTCGGATGGTTCGGATGGCGGGCTTCCTTCGTCTTCTTCGGGTCGTTGTGATACTCGAACTCGCTCTCGCTCTCGAAATAGATCGTGCCAGCTTCGCCGACGGGAAGTTCGTTGCCCTCATCGTCGCAGATATGCGCGATGGCGTTGAGCGGCTTGCCGACGGAGCCCTTGTGTGCGAGCCATTCTTCGGAATTGAGCGCCGTGAAGCCGTTGCCTTCGGAACCGGCGTAATATTCGTAGATCACCGGGCCCCACCATTCGATCATCTGTTCCTTGACAGGAATGGGGCAGGGCGCGGCGGCGTGGATCGCCACTTTCAGGGAAGAAACGTCGTATTTCGCACGCACCTCTTCCGGCATCTTGAGCATGCGCACGAACATGGTCGGTACCCACTGGCTGTGGGTCACCTTGTACTTCTCGATCAGACGCAGCGCCTCTTCGGCGTCGAAATGCTCCATCACGATGACGGTGCCGCCAAGCCGCTGCACGGTCATCGACCAGCGCAGCGGTGCTGCGTGATAGAGCGGCGCGGGCGAGAGATAGATTGTGTTCGCGTCCATGCTGTAGAGCAGCATGGCGAGCCCTTCGAGCGCGGTGTCCTCGTCGAACGCACCGCCGGTCAGCGGGTGCTTCACGCCCTTCGGCCGTCCCGTGGTGCCGGAAGAATAAAGCATGTCGGTGCCGGCAGTCTGATCGGCGATAGGCGTTGCCGGAAACGTCGCCCGCACTTCCTCGAAATTCTCGTAGCCGGGAATCGTGCCGCCGACCGCGAACTTTCTCTCGATCCGCGCAGGGAGATGATCGTCGGTCAGCAACTCCTCTGCGACCTTGGACACTGCCGGCGATGTGAAGAAGATGCGCGCATTGCAGTCGTCGGCGATATAGGCGACTTCGCTCGCCGTAAGACGCGAGGAAATGCAGGTGTAGTAGAGCCCTGCCCGCTGCGCCGCCCAGCAGATCTCGTAGAAGCGCGCATTGTTGTCCATGAAGATGGCGATGGCATCGCCCGGCTTCAGGCCCGCATCGCGGAAGAAATGCGCCAGCTGGTTCGATCTCTCCTCGAGTTCCCCGTAAGTCACGCTCTCGCCCGTCCCCGCCATGATGTAGGCGGGTTTGTCGGGGTTGGTTTTCGCATGGGCAGAAGGATGCATTGCTGGTCGTCTCCCGGCATGAAACTGAGAGGCGGAGCCTGAGCCCCGCCCGGATTTCGCTTTTCTGCGAGTCCATTGTTATATCTGGGCCCATGAAATTTCGGCCCTTTGAGGCGCAAAGACACAGCAAGATGACGTGCTCGTCAACTTTCTTCGGGCAGTGCCCGGTTGACGTAACGGCATGGCGCAAGGGGCCGCGAGAGAACCGGAAAATCGGTAAAGCCATAAGCAGGGAGCGAATAAATGGCCTACGAGACAATCAAATACGACGTGGCGGACAACATCCTCACATTGACGCTGCACCGCCCGGACAAGCTCAACGCCTTCACCGGCCAGATGATGTTCGAGATGATCGATGCCTTCGACAAGGCGGATGCGGATGACGATGTGCGCGCCATCATCGTGACGGGCGAGGGCCGCGCCTTCTGCGCCGGCGCCGACCTGTCGGCGGGCGCGAAGACATTCGACTATGCCGAGCGCGAGGATCGGCCCGAAAAGCAGGGTACGCCTGTGAAACCGAACGGCGAGATCGACTGGAGCCATGAAAGCGTGCGCGATGGCGGTGGGCGTCTGACGCTCCGCATTTTCGAAAGCCTGAAGCCGGTCATCGGCGCGATCAACGGCCCGGCGGTCGGCGTGGGCGTCACGATGCAGTTGCCGATGGACATCCGCCTCGCTTCCGAGAACGCGAAGTTCGGTTTTGTCTTTGCGCGCCGCGGCATCGTGCCGGAGGCCTGTTCCAGCTATTTTCTGCCGCGCGTCGTCGGCATCAGCCAGGCGCTCGAATGGACTTATTCGGGCCGTGTCTTCGGTGCGGAGGAAGCGCTGAAGGGCGGCCTCGTCCGCTCGCTTCACAAGCCGGATGATCTTCTCCCCGCCGCGCGCGAACTGGCGAGGGAGATCGTCGACAATACCGCGCAGGTATCCGTTGCGCTGACGCGGCAGATGCTCTGGCGGATGCTCGGCGCCGATCATCCGATGGAAGCGCACAAGGTGGACAGCCGTGCGATTTATGCCCGCGGTGCGTCGGCCGATGCGAAGGAAGGCGTCATGTCCTTCCTCGAAAAGCGTCCGGCGGTATACCCCTGCACGGTCTCGAAGGATATGCCGTCCTTCTACCCCTGGTGGGACGAGCGCAAATACAGCTAAGCGGACGACGGAAGGCGGGGATAACCTCCCCGCCTTTTTCTTAGTCAGGCAGTTTCGGCGGCGTCTCTTTCTGGAGATGCGATTTCGCCCGCTCGGCGGCGGTCGCTTCGGGTGTCGCGGCGTCGTCCGCCGGCTTCACGAGGTTCGCGACTTGCCAACCGGGACCCGCCTTGAACGTGCGGTCCTCGGCGAAGGGGTAGACGATGTTGTCGCGTGAGATTGCGTAGAGCGGAATGCCTTCGCCGCCCTGCTGCTCAAGCATCTTCTGGAAGCCATACTCTTCGGTCAGTTTTGTCATCTTGATCTGCCAGCCGTCCGCGAGCCGGTCTTCGAGAGCCTCCAGCGTCGTATCTTCCTTGAAGAGCAGGCGTCCTTCGATGGCAGCGACGTTTTCCGCCTGGTCGGCGAGCCGGATACGAAACACCGAGCCGGAGCCGAATTCCCGTGCATAACGCAGACAGGCAAGCGTATTGAGCGGCGCGCGTCTCGACAGCGCCAGCAATTGTCCGATGCCGACAAGGTCGAGCCGCCGGTCGGCATCGTCCGAAACGATATTGCCGAAATAGGTCCTGAGGCCTCCCATCCGGGCCTTGCGCGTTTCGTCCCATGATGTGTCTGAAAGGATCACGTCGAAGTCGAGCTTCTTGAGACTGTTCGCGATGGCATGGGCGACCGGGTTGCCGCCGACGATCAGGAGGCCGCGCGGTTCGGGGTCTGCGACGCCGAGGAGCCGCGCCAGCGGCCGCGCCGTCAGGCTCTGCAGGAGAACCGTCGTGACGATAACGGTGAAGGTGAGCGCGACGAGCGTTTGAGCGCCGTCGACGCCCGCCCGGTTGAGCTGGATCGCGAAGAGGCCGGAGACGGCGGCGGCGACGATACCGCGCGGCGCAATCCAGGAGAGGATCGCGCGTTCGCGCCACGGCATGGACGTCCCCACCGTCGAGACGAGAACGGAAAGCGGCCGCGCGATGAAGAGGATAATCCCCATCAGGGCAGCAACCATCGTCCAGTTCGCGGTAAAGGCGTCGGTGGGAAGACGCGCCGCCAGAACGACGAAAAGAATCGAGGTGAGGAGGATCGTCAGGCTTTCCTTGAAGTCGAGGATATCCTCAACATCCACGTCGCGCATGTTGGCCAGGAAGATGCCCATGATGGTAACGGCGAGCAGCCCGGACTCATGCGCGATTTCGTTTGCGCCGACGAAAACCGCAAGTACCAGCGCAAGCGCGATGACGTTATGGAGATAGTCGGGCATCACATGCCGCCGCAACAGCCAGCCGAAGGCGTAGCCCGCGCCCGCGCCGAGGGCGACACCCGCTGCGAAGATTTCCGCGATCAGGATGAAGTTGCCCGGATCCGCGGTGTCGACCGCGACGAATTGGAAGATCACGACGGCCGCAAGCGCGCCGAGCGGGTCGATGATGACGCCTTCCCAGCGCAGTACGTTGGCGGCGTTGCGGGTAAGGCCCACGGACCGGAGGATCGGGATGATGACGGTGGGGCCGGTAACGGAGACGAGCGCGCCGAAAAGAAACGCGACCTCGAAGCTCAACAGGCCGAGCGCCCATGCGCCGAGCGCGGCGACGATGATGGTAACGCCGGCGCCGAGCGTGACGAGCCGTGTGACGATCTGTCCGTGTCCGCGAATTTCGCTGAACCGGAGCGTAAGGCTCCCTTCGAACAGGATGACGGCAACACCGAGGGAGACGAAGGGGAAGAGCAGGTCGCCGAACATCTCGTCCGGGCTGAACAGATGGAGCCCCGGCCCGATGGCGAGGCCCGCCACCAGCAGAAGCAGGATCGCCGGCAGCTTCAGCCACCAGGAAAACCATTGTGCTGTTGCACCGATAAACACGATCAGCGCGGCGGCAAGCGCCGGATTGTCATTCATGAACTGGCCTCGACGGTCGCGAATGCGTTGCCCCGACGGGAAGCATACACGTTACGGGGGAGGGCGGGGATTACCGGGGTGCTTCGATCCGCCAGAGCGGGGTGAAGAAGAAAATAGCCGACCAGAGCACGACCATCAGCGAGCAGGGAACCAGCACCGCATCGAGCGGACCGACCCAGCGGATGACATAGCCTGTCAGGATGGCGCCGATCGGCCCGCCTCCCATTGTTCCGAGATTGAACCCCGCCAGCATCCGGGCCCGGAGCGCGTCGGATGCACTTTCCTGAACGATGGCGCGCGACTGGCTCATGGAAACGCCAGCAGCCAGCCCCCAGCCGAGCGCGAGCAGATAGACGCCCCAGATCGGCGGATTGAAATGGATCATCACCATCACGATCGAGCCTGTGCACATCGCGAGCATGATGGCGCGGCCCTGGCGGCGTATCGGTTTCAGGCGGGAAAGCACGAAGGAGGAGATGCCGATGCCGCCGAAGAACGACGCCATGACATTGCCGATCTCGCGCGAACTGCCGTGATAGACGTCGCGAATGAGGATCGGAAAGAGCACCATGAAGACGCCCATGAAGAGGATGCCCGAAAAGAACATGAGCATGAGAACCGGTCGGATGCGGTCATGCTTCAGCACAGCAAGGAAGCCTTCCTTCACATCCTTGAAGGGCTGGCGTCTCGCATGCTCGCGAGGCGATGGAAGCACGGAAGGAAGGCGCGAAGTCGTGAACACCGCAAATGCGAGCAGGGCGCTCTGCAACATCAGCAGCGGCCAGGCCCCGATATATTCCGCGGGGAGGCCGCCGAGCTGGAAGCCCACCACCTGACCGAGAAACTGGCCGCTCATCGCGAGCGCCACGGCACGCTGGATGTTGCCGCCCATGCTGTTGACGGCGACGCGCGAGAGCATCGAGTCGCGCGCCGGCATGATGTAACCGCCGAGCGAAGAGAGCGACAGCACGTAGAGGATCATCAGTTCGTAGGTGAGAACGCCGTTGTAGATGAGGACGGCGAGGATCAGGGGCGGCAGCGTGGCAATCGCCTGCAGCTTCATCAGGTGGCGGCGGAGTTCGGCCCGGTCGGCTGCCGCGCCGCCGAAAAGACCGAGAAGGAGCATCGGCAGCATCGAGAACATCTGCGCAATGCCGACGCGGTCCGAGCTTTCGTCAAGGACAATGGTGATGATCCACGGGAAAAGCACGCCCTGAACGCCGCCCGCGAGGAAATAGCTCCAGATCCCGGCCATGTACCAGCGATGGTCGGCCCGGTGGTCGCGCGCAGGCGGTGTCACTGATCGAATCCTCTGAGCTCTTTTGTTCGGGCACCTTACTAACTATCTCTGGTGCGTGGAATTGAAAGGAAATATGGCGGATTTCCGCGCTTCTGCCCCGCTACTTACTTTATTGTAAATTAGCTGGTGCGTTTTTCCTCGCGGCGCGGTAGAGATTGGGCCAGAAAGCCTTGTATCGCCCTACGTCAATTCGGAGATGAGTGATCCATGACGCATGAACATTTCGACGTGCTCATTGTAGGCGCCGGCCTTTCGGGCATCGGCGCGGGCTACCACCTGCAGGCCAATTGCCCGGGCAAGAGCTACGTCATCCTCGAAGGCCGCGACAACAGCGGCGGTACCTGGGATCTGTTTCGCTACCCCGGTATCCGCTCCGACTCCGACATGTACACGCTCGGCTATTCGTTCAAACCCTGGACGGAAGCGAAGGCGATCGCGGACGGTCCTTCGATCCTGAAATACGTGCGCGAAACCGCGCGCGACAACGGCATCGACCGCCACATCCGCTTCGGTCACATGGTGAAGAGCGCGTCATGGTCGAGCGAGGACGCAACCTGGACCGTGGAAGCGGAAATGGGCCCGGCGAAGGAGCGCAAGCGCTTCACCTGCAACTTCCTTTTCATGTGCTCCGGCTACTACGACTACGACAAGGGTTACACGCCTGACTTCAAGGGCACGGAACGCTTCAAGGGCCGCATCGCGCATCCGCAGAAGTGGACGGAAGATATCGACTATGCCGGCAAGCGCGTCGTGGTGATCGGCTCGGGTGCGACCGCCGTGACGCTGGTGCCGGAAATGGCGAAGGAGGCGGCGCATGTCACCATGCTTCAGCGTTCACCGACCTATGTCGTCTCGCGCCCGGCGGAAGACGGGCTCGCCAACTGGATGCGCAGCAAGCTTCCTGCAAGGCTTGCCTACGCCGTCACCCGCTGGAAGAACGTGCTTCTCGGCATGGCTTTCTTCAAATATTGCCGCGCAAAGCCTGAAAAGGCGAAGCAGATGATCCTTCAGGGCGTGCGCGAACAACTCGGTTCGGAGTTCGTCAAGAAGCACTTCACGCCGACCTACAATCCGTGGGACCAGCGGCTCTGCCTCGTGCCGAACGGCGATCTCTTCGATGTGATCAAGGAGGGCCGTGCATCGGTCGTCACCGACCACATCGACACCTTCACGGAGAAGGGTATCCTGCTGAAGTCGGGCGAGGAGCTTGAAGCGGACCTGATCGTCACGGCAACCGGACTGAACCTGAAGGTTCTAGGCGGCATGGAGATCGATGTCGACGGGCGCCAGGTCGATCTCTCCGACACCATGAGCTACAAGGGCATGATGTATTCCGACGTGCCGAACCTCGCTTCGGCCTTCGGCTACACCAATGCTTCATGGACGCTGAAATGCGATCTCACCTGCGAATATGTCTGCCGTCTCATCAACCACATGGACGAGACGGGCACGAAGCAGGCAACGCCGCGCCTCAACGATCCGGACGTCGAAGAGGAACCCTGGCTCGACTTCACCTCGGGTTACGTGCAGCGCTCGCTCGACAAGTTCCCGAAGCAGGGCTCGAAGAAGCCCTGGAAGCTCTACCAGAACTACGCGCTGGACATCATGGCGATGAAGTTCGGCCGGGTTGAAGACGGTGCGATGGAATTCTCCAAGCCTTCGTCTGGCCGCTCAGGCGCGGAGCGCGAGCCGGAACGCCTCGCAAGCTGACTTGCGCACGGGCTGGCGCCTGCGGCGTCAGTCCGCTTCCGCGCGGTAGCTCCAGATCGGCGTCAGGAAATAGAGCAACGCGAGTATCCCGACCATGATTGTGGCGGGGATGAGGACCGCGTCGAATACGCCGAGCCAGCCCACAAGCAACCCCATCATCAGTGCGCCAAGCGGCGCGCCGCCGGAAAAACCGAGCTGATAGGCGGAGAGAACGCGTGCGAGGTGGTTTCCCGATGCGGCCACCTGCACGATGGTGCGTCCCATGGTCATGGTTGTGCCTGCGCCCATCCCCCACCAGAGGATAAGAAGGCAGAGCAGCCAGAACGGCAGGTGGAAGTGGAAAAGGGTGAGGATGACGAGGCCGCTCGTGAGAGAGGCCATCATCACCCGGCCGCGGTAGGGAACATGGCCCACGCGGAGCAACGCCACATTGGCCAGAATGGTGCCGCCCCAGAAGCAGATGTTGATGATGGCGAAATCGCGTGTGAACTCGGTGCTCTGATAGATGTCGCGCAACATGAGGGGCAGTACGACGAGAAAGCTGCCGACATAGAAAAGCCCGACCGCGAAGTTGAGGGCGATCACAGTCGCGACAATGGGGATTGCCGCCGCCGATTTGATGCCATCGGCGATCTGCACGAAGCGGTTGACGTCGGAGGCCGTGTTGGTCGGCGGCAGCGGTGCGAGTCGTACCGATAGCCAGAGTCCCGCGGACATGACGAACGCCTGAAAGAAAAGCAGCGCCGGGGTTCCCGTGATGTAGGCGAACGCGGCGACCAGCATGCCGACGAGCTGGGATCCCATCTGCACGCCCATCGCCATGGTGACGGCCTGCTGGATCCTCGTTTCGGCAACGCGTGTCAGCGCGCTGTCGCGGGCGGGGATCGCGAAGGCGCCGAGCGTGCCCATCGCGAGCGCATAGACGATCAGCGTGCCGTAGCTGAGATTGTCGGTGAGAAAGACGAGGGCGAGGAGAAGGGGTGGCAACGTCGCCAGCAGATGAACGCGAATGAGGATGCGCCGCGCGTCGCCGTGATCGGCGAGCGTGCCGCCCAGCAGCATGAAGAGCACCGCCGGGATCATCAGCGACATCTGCGCGATGCCGACGCGGGCGGGCGGCTCGTGCAGCACATCCGTTACGAGGGTGGGGAAGATGACGAACTGGATGCCGAGGCTGATGAACCAGCTCGCCTGCCCGCCGAGATAGAGATTGAGCCGTCTCTGTCGCGCTGTGGCGATCTCGTTGGCGTCCGGAACTGGTGTCGCGTCGTTCATCGGCAAGGTCTTTCGGCACGGAGGCCCGCCATTCGGCTGAAAGCCGCCATCAACCGGCCCTCCCCATATAAATTCCTTTTTGGAACCTTACCACAAGTCGCGGAAATCAAAGCCCGGCGAGACGGTTCATCGCGTCGTAGGTGTGAACATGCCGCCCGGTGAGGCCGGACAGGGCCGCGCCGCGCATCGCCCGGGCGATGATGTCGGCCGGGATCGAGCGGTAGGGGCGGGCGGGGCCGAGCATCAGCGGATTGAGGAAGGGGGCGATCCCCATGCCGAGGCCTTCGAGCGTGCGCCGCTCGGTGCGCTCGCCGAGAATGAGACCGGGCCGGAAGATGTGGAGCGTCTCGAAACCGACAGCCGCAACCGCCTGTTCCGTTTCGCCTTTCACGCGCGAGTAGAAGATGGATGACGAGGGATCGGCGCCCATCGACGACACCAGCATGAATTGTTTTGCGCCTGCGGCCTTCGCGGCACGGGCGAAGGAGAGGATGTAGTCGTGGTCGACCTTGCGGAACGCAGCCTGACTGCCCGCCTTCCCGATCGTCGTGCCGAGCGCGCAAAAGGCATCGTCCGCGGCGATACCCGTCAACGAAACGTCGAGCTTCTCGAAATCCGCGATGATGCCGTCGAGCTTCGGAGAGGTGACACCCGCAAGGGGCCGCCGCGCGACTGTCGTCACCTTCGCGTGAGCGTCGCCATCTGTCAGATGACGGACGAGATGCCCACCGACAAGACCCGTTGCGCCCGCAACGAGCGCCGTTCTTCCGTCCGTCATGTTTCTCCCCGCTCGCATCTGTTCCGTGACAGTTTCGTGAAATCTACCCGGAAACGCGCCGGTTTTCAGCCTCCGTTAAGCGCCGCTGCGGATAAGTGAAGCCGTCATTTCGCTTTTCGTCAGTTCCGGTGCTTGCATGATGTCTCCTTCCGCTCGCGAGCTTGCCATCGCGGTGCCGTTCGTGTCGCCCGACACGACGTGTGCCGCCGTTTTCGATCGGCTGCTGGCCGAGCCGGAAACGAGAAACATTCCGGTCGTCCGCAATGGAAGGCCCATCGGCCTGATCAGTCGAAAGAATTTTCTCCTCACCTATGTGCGCATGTATGGCGCCGAGCTATACGGCAGAAGGCCAATCGCGCAGCTCATGGAGAACGATTTTCTGACCGTCGATGCCGACACGACGTGCGAGGGGATCAACGCCCGGGCGCGCGACGCCTATGGCGATGACCGGTTACGCCCCTTCGTGGTCACGGAAAACGGCCGCTATGTGGGCGTCGGCGATGCCATGAAGCTGATGCTGGTCATGGCGGATCTCGCAAGCGCAAGGGCTTCGGCGCTCGAGGAGGAAACCCGCCGTGCCGAAGCCGCGAGCGCGAGCAAGACACAGTTTCTGGCCAGCATGAGCCACGAATTGCGAACGCCGCTGAACGCCATCATCGGCTTTGCCGACCTGATGCGGCTGAAGACGCTCGGCGAGATGCAGCCTCCCCGCTACGGCGAGTATGTCGAGGACATCCACAAGAGCGGCGTGCATCTCCTCAACATGATCAACGAGTTGCTCGACATGGCGAAGATCGAGTCCGGTCACGTCGAGCTTCGCGAAACGGTATTCGACCCGAAGGATCTGGGGCTCGACGTGCTGCGCATGCTGCGTCAGGCGATTGCCGAGGCCAAGCTCAATCTCCGCGTCGCGGTCGCGGACGGCCTGCCGCCGATCCATGCGGACCAGCAGCAAATCCGCAGGGTTCTCATCAATCTCCTGTCGAACGCGATCAAGTACACGCCCGCCGGCGGCACCGTTACCCTGTCGGTCTGCGTCTGCGAGCAGGGCGGCATGTGCGATGCCGATGGCATGCTGCTGACGGTCGAGGATACGGGGATCGGCATACCCGGGGACAAGATCGAAAAGGTGCTGGAACCCTTCGAGCAGGTGGAAAATTCCTTCACCCGCACGAGAGCGGGCACGGGCCTTGGCCTCGCGCTCACCAAGGCGATGGTTGAGGCGCATGGCGGCAGGCTGTGGCTCGAAAGCGAACTGGGCAAGGGCACGAAGGCGCACGCGCTGCTGCCCGCTTCCCGCATCGTGCAGCAGGCACCGGCGAGCAGGCGCGCGGGCTAGCGCGGCGTTTCGCCGGTATAGCGCGCGCGGGGGCGGATCATGAGGCCGGTGCGGTACTGCTCCATCGCATGCCCGATCCAGCCCGCCGTGCGGCCAAGCACGAACATGCTGAGCCCCGCGCCGCGCGGCAGATGCAGCACGGCGCCGACGGTCGCGATCGCAAAATCGATATTGGGCTTGAGCCCGCCCGCTTCCGCCATGACGCCGACGACGCGCTGGGCGCGGATGAAATTCGCGTCGTCGCCATACTTGTCCCCGACCATCGCGAGGAGCGCGGCCGCGCGCGGATCGCCGTCCGGATAGAGCGGATGGCCGAAGCCGGGGACGGGGTCATTGTCCTTAAGTCTTTGAACCACCGCATCTTCCACGTCCTGCCGGTTCGACATGTCGAGCAGCAAACCCTCGACGCGGCCCGACAAGCCGCCATGGCGCGGGCCCTGCGCGGCACATATCCCCGCTTGGACCGCGCCGTAAAGCGTCGCGCCCGTGCCCGCGACGCAGCGCACCGTGAAGGCCGACGCGTTCAGCTCGTGATCGGCGGAGAGGACGAGCGCAGCGCGGATGAGCTCGGAAGCCGGCTTCTCGCCTTGCGTCAGCGCGCGGGTCAGCACCTCGTGAACTGGCTTGTCGCTTGGGGTTTCGCCCGCGATGACGGCGGCGACATAGCGCAGAAGGCGCGCGCCCGTCGCGGCGAGGCCGCGATCCGTCATGTTGTAGACGGCGGCGTCCTCCAATGCGGCCTGCGGGAGGAGCGAGAGGCAGCGCTCGATGCGGGGCACGCGGGCGAGCGAGGCGGCGAGCGCGGCAAGCCGCTCGGAAGGGCGGAAAACCGCGTCTTTCGTGAAGGGCTGGACTTCGCTGCAGCCCCAGAGAAGGGCGGCGACCTGCTCCAGGCTCGAATTGCGGGCGAGCGCCGTCGCGTCCGAACCGCGATAGTGAAGCCGGCCGTCGGCGATCAGCGTGATCGCGGAATCGAGCACCGGCTGGCCGAAGCTGAGCGTCCCCGGCGTGCCGCTAACCTCCTGATTTTCCTGCGATCTCCGGCGCTTCAAGGCGCGCACATCCTCCGCCCGGTAGCGCTTGGCGCGGCTGTCCGGCACTGGCTCGGAACGGATCAGGTCGCGGCTCACATAGGCGTAGAGGGTGGGGAGCGAAATGCCGAGTTCCGCCGCCGCCTCGCGGGCGGAAAGGTAGAGACCCTCAGGGGTTTCGGCCATGACGCGCTCCCTTTCTATATATTGATTATCTTAATCAAGATTGACGATCAATCAATGTATCTCCAGCTTCAAGGGCAACGGAGCCCGCCGCGACGCGCGGGCAGGACTGGAAGCGAGCCGCCAAGTTGTTGATCGGGCTCGCTTTTCCGGAAGACGCGAAAAGGAGAGCAAGATGGCCGACAACGTGACGCTGAAGAGCGAAATGCCCCGGGTGAGCGCCAGCGGCCTCGACAATGTCGTCGCGGCGGAGACGGCGCTGAGCCATGTGGACGGCGAGGCGGGCCGTCTGATCGTCGCCGGCTACGAGGTCGAAGACCTTGTAAAGGCTCACGATTTCGAGGGCGCGGCGGCGGCGCTCTGGGCCGCGGCGGGGCTCGAACCGGCACCCGCCGAAAGGGAGGTGAAGGCGGCGCTCGGCCGGGCCAGGGAGGCGGCTTTCGCGCTTGTCCCCGGGTTGCTGTCACTGAACTGTCATAAAAACGTCACAGAAGGACTCCGCACCGGCCTCTCGATGCTCGCGGATGAGAACGGCGAGGGAGATATCCCCGCCCATATCCGCGTGATGGCGGCGGCGGCGGTCTTCACCGCGGCGCTGGTCCGCGCGGAAGAAAAGAAATCCCCGGTTTCGCCGGATGCGGGCGCCGGCCACGCCGAAGATTTCCTCCGTATGCTGAGGGACGAGCCCGCCAGCGCGGCGGAGGTGGAAGCCTTGAACGCCTACATGGTGACGGTTGCCGATCACGGGATGAACGCGTCGACCTTCACGGCCCGCGTCATCGCGTCCACCAGGGCGGGGACAATTTCGGCAGTGGTCGGCGCGCTCTGTGCCTTGAAGGGCCCGCTGCATGGCGGGGCGCCCGGACCGGTGCTCGACATGCTGGACGAGATCGGGACGGCGGCGAACATCGAGCCCTGGCTGACGCGCGAGATCGCGGGCGGCGGGCGGCTGATGGGCTTCGGCCACCGCGTCTACCGCGTCCGCGACCCGAGGGCCGACGTCTTCAACAAGGCGGTGACGATCCTCACCAACGGCAATGAGCGCGTCCGCTTCGCGCGCGAGGTGGAGCTGGCCGCCCTGAAGGCGCTCCGCGCGGCAAAGCCCGGCCACCGGATCGACACCAACATGGAATATTACACGGCGGTGCTGCTCGAAGCGCTCGGCATCCCGCGCGGCGCGGTGACGAGCGTCTTCGCCATGGCGCGGACCGCGGGCTGGACCGCCCATGTGATGGAACAGGAGCGCGTCGGAAGGCTCATTCGCCCGCAGTCGACCTATGCCGGCCCCTGGCCGGAGGGCGAGGCGGCGGCGTGAAGGTCACTACTCAGTACAGAGAGTATTAAGGGCGTTGCAGTGGACGGGGCTTCTGATCCCCACCCTCCCTCAAGGGGAGGGTGGGAAGAAAGGAAGTTTCGTGTCTGACTACAGCCTCATCCGCAAGGACTTCGCGCGGCAGGCGATTGCCTGCGAATTCCTGGGCTCGCGTTTCACATCCCGCGTCTGCTGGCTTCTCGGTGAGCGGCTGACGGACGGATCGCGCTTCGGCGCGCGCGTGCTTGGCTGGGAGGGCAGGCCCGACAGCGACGCGCTGCCCTTGCGCGCGGCGGGCGGCTTCCATGCGCTGAAGCGGAAAGGGGAGGCGGGGCTCGCAGCGGTCTATCCGCCGGAGGAAGCGGACGATGAAACCTTGTGGCGCGCGCTCGAAGCCGCCATCGCTGCGCATGACGATTTCCTGCATGGCTTTCTCGACAGCGCACCGCAGACGAACGAGGTCTCGCGTTCGAACGCGATTCTCGGCGCGGCGCTCCATGTCGCGAAGCGCACGGGCCTGCCGCTCGCAATCCGCGAGATCGGGTCGAGCGCGGGCCTCAATCTCGGCTTCGATGCGTATCGCTATGAACTCGGGCGCGCGCAATGGGGCGGCGAGGCGAGCGCGGTGCGGATCGACGCGGAATGGCAGGGCGCGTTGCCGCCGCTCGACGCGAAACTAGTTATTGCCTCTCGCGCGGGCTGCGACCTGAACCCGCTCGATCCCGCGAACGAGGCCGACCGCGAAAGAATGCTCTCCTACATCTGGCCGGACCAGACCGCCCGCCTCGCGCGGATCGAAGCGGCGCTCGCCGCCGCCGCGCGCTCCGGCCGCAAGGTCGAGAAGGCGGACGCGGCGGCCTGGGTCGAGCGCGAATTCGGCGGCGCGGGAATGACAGGCGAGGCCCGCGTGCTGATGCACACCATCGTCTGGCAGTACTTGCCGAAGGACGTGCAGGCGCGCATCACGGCAGCGATGGAGAAGGCAGGCGCGGCGGCGACGCGCGACGCGCCGGTCGCGTGGACCGGCGTCGAGGCGGACGCGAAGGACGCGGCGTCGGCGAGTGTCCGCTTGCGCCTGTGGCCGGACGGCACGGATGAAGAACTCGGCCGCGCGGATTTTCACGGGAGATGGACGCGGTGGGGATGACGGCGAGGGTTTGGCTGGCTTACAGAAAACATTTCTTTTTCCACCTCCCCTTGAGGGAGGGTCAAACCGCTGCAAGCGGTTTGGGGCGGGGGCTCAGCTTTTCAGCAAACAAGACCGTCGGCGATTTCCATCGCGGAGCCGCCGCGCCCCCGCCCCGAAATTTGTTTCGCTCCGCTCACAAATTATCGACCCTCCCTCGAGGGGAGGGTGGGAAGAGAGGGGTAAGCTTCTGGCGAGGCTCACATCAACCTCGTCATCGCGAGGCCGCACAAGCGGCCGTGGCGATCCATTGGGCGTTGTGGAATGCGGTGAGGCCCTATGGATTGCCGCGTCGCGGCTTCGCCGCTCCTCGCAATGACGGGGCGGGGAAGGGCTCACACCTTAAGCCGGTACCCCGTCTTGAAGATGTAGGCGATGGCGGCGGTGCAGAGGGCGAGGAACCCGAGGATGGCGGCGACGCTGAGTTCGACGCCGACGTCGGACGAGCCGTAGAAGCTCCAGCGGAAGCCGCTGACGAGATAGACCACCGGATTGAACAGCGTCACCGTCTGCCAGAAGGGCGGCAGCATGGTGATCGAATAGAAGCTGCCGCCGAGAAAGGTGAGCGGCATGACGATCAGCATGGGCACGACCTGCAGCCGCTCGAAACTGTCGGCCCAGACGCCGAGCACGAAGCCGAACATGGAGAAGGTGAGCGCCGTGAGGACGAGGAAGAGCGCCATCCAGAAGGGATGCTGGATCTCGTAATCGACGAAGAAGCGCGCGGTGATGAGGATGAGGATGCCGAGGATCAGCGACTTCGTCGCCGCCGCGCCGACATAGCCGATCACCGTTTCGAGGCCGGAGATGGGCGCGGAGAGGATTTCGAAGATGGTGCCGGAATATTTCGGCATGTAGATGCCGAAGGAGGCGTTGGAAATGCTTTCGGTGAGAAGCGAGAGCATGATCAGGCCCGGAATGATGAAGGCGCCGTAGGAGATGCCGTCGATTTCCTGGATGCGCGAGCCGATGGCCGCGCCGAAGACCACGAAATAGAGCGAGGTCGAGATGACGGGAGAGGCGATGCTCTGCATCAGCGTGCGGAAGGTGCGCGCCATCTCGAAGACGTAGATCGCGCGAATGGCGTGGAGGTTGAGTGTCATGCGCGCGTCCTCACCAGACTGACGAAGATATCCTCGAGCGAACTTTCGCGGGTTCGGAGATCCCGAAAATCGATGTCGAGATCGCCGAGCGTTTTCAGGAGTTCGGGAATGCCGGATTCTTCCGCCTGCGCGTCGAAACTGTAGACGAGCGTGTAGCCGTCCTCGATGAGTTCGAGCGGGCGATCGCCAAGCGCCGCCGGCAGTGCCTCGAGCGGCGCGCGCAGGTGAACGGCAAGCTGCTTCTTGCCGAGCTTCTTCATCAGGCGGTTCTTTTCCTCGACGAGGACGATCTCGCCGTGATTGATGACGCCGACGCGGTCGGCCATCTCCTCGGCTTCCTCGATGTAATGCGTGGTGAGGATGATGGTGACGCCGCTTTCGCGGAGTTTGCGCACCATTTCCCACATGTCGCGGCGCAACTCGACATCGACGCCCGCCGTCGGCTCGTCGAGGAAGAGGATCTTCGGCTCGTGGGAAAGCGCCTTCGCGATCATCACGCGGCGTTTCATGCCGCCGGAGAGCTCCATCACGCGGTTGTCCCGCTTGTCCCAGAGCGAGAGGTCGCGCAGCACTTTTTCGATATGGGCGGGGTCCGGCGCCTTGCCGAACAGGCCGCGGCTGAACTTCACCGTGTCGATCACGCTTTCGAAATGCTCGACGGTGAGCTCCTGCGGCACGAGGCCGATGATCGAGCGCGCGGCGCGGAAGTCGCGGAGAATGTCGTGGCCTTCGACGCGGACCGTGCCGCCGCCCGGATTGACGATGCCGCAGACGACGCTGATGAGCGTCGTCTTGCCGGCGCCGTTCGGCCCGAGCAGGGCGAAGATCTCGCCCGGACGGATTTCGAGGTCGACATTCTTCAGCGCCTGGAAGCCGTCGGGATAGGTTTTCGAGAGGCCCTTGACCTCGATGGCGGGGACGGGTGCATGCATGGGCGGGAAACTAAACTATTCGGTTAAGTTTTCAAGGGGGAGGAATGAAGACCGGAGGTAGGCGCTGAGACAGGCATCCGCAAGTGTTCTGGAACGATTCTCCGTCTATCCCTATTCGTCACGGCCCGATTTATTCGGGCCGTCCACGTCTTTGCAGTGAGTCTGTGCCGTTGAAAGACGTGGATGGCCCGGACAAGCCGGGCCATGACGACTCTTTCTCAGCTCCGGCCCCCTACGAACAAGGCGGGTTGTCGGAGAAGGCCTTGTGGGCGAGCGCGTAGGCGTCGCCGTCGAGAAGCTCGGGGTGCCAGTCGCCGGTGCGGACGATGCTGCGCGCGAGCTGGTCGAAGCTGCGCGGGCCGGAGAAGTTGAGGCAGGCGTAAGGGTCGTCGCCCGCCGGCGCATAGACCCCCTTGCCGTCATGATCGTTGTGGAGGACGCGCAGCGACTCGAAATAGCCGCCGAGATATTGCCGGCAGTACCGCGCCTTCGCGGGCGTCGGCGGCACCGGGTTCAGCGCATGTTCGGCGAGGACGGAGCAGGCGGTGTGAAGATCGCGGCCCGTTTCGATCCGCGCCCGCGCCTCGGCGGCCGGTGAAACTGCCGATGTGAGGTACAAAATTAACATTACCGGGAACAAAAAGCCCCCGGCGCCGGAAACGCGGCTGCTTCGCATTGCGGTACGTCCTCCCTCTCCGTAACAATGGACCATCGCAACGGGGTTCGGAAAGCCCGTTCGGGGGCCGGGGTCATGAAATCGCGCATCCTCATCTATGGCGTCGACGGCTTCATGGGCGCGCTCGCCTCGCGCGCGGCCATGCGCGGCCGCATTGCGCATGTGGCGGCGGGCCGCAACATCGCGGGCGTCGCGCAGCATGCGGCCGCACTTGCGAAGGAAGCCGGGACCACGATCGCGGAACCGCGCACCTTCACGCTGGGCGACAAGGCGCGGATCGCGGCGCAGCTCGACGATGTCGGCGTGGTGGTGAACTGCATGCCGCTCGACGGCACGGACATGCTGGCGCTGCTCGACGCCTGTATCGATACGGAAACGCATTACATCGACGTGACGAGCGAGCGGGCCCATGTGGCGGCGCTCGCCGCGCATGACGAAGTGGCGAAACGCGCGAAGACCATGGTGATGGCGGGCGCCGGCTTCGACTATGCGGCGGTGGACGCGGTCGCCGAACGGCTCGCGCAGATCCTGCGCGGCGCGCGCGCGGTCACGATCGCGGTGAAGCGCGGGCCCCCGACGCTTGCCGAGGCGGAGCGTCTGGTTGCGGCGCTCGGCGCCGAAGGCGAGACGGTGAAGAACGGACAGTTCGTGCCCGCGAAGGCGGGGGAGCGGACGCTCGAGATCGATTTCGGCGAGGGGCCGGAGGTGGCGCATCTCGCACCCTGGCGCGGCGAGGCGACGGGTGCGCGGCACCGCGGCACCTATTCGAGCATCGAGAGCTACGAGGTGCTGCCGGAACGCGCGGTGCGGGTGCTGGAAAAGGGCAAGCTCGCGGCACGGCTCTTCGCGCGGGGCTGGGGCGTGAAGCGGCTCGAACGCAAACTCTCGAAGGGTCGGCTGTCGCCGACGGCGGCAGACCTGAAGAACGGCCGCGCGGCCGTCTGGGGCGAGGCGCGCTCGCCCGATGGCGGCGCGGTCCGCGCCCGGCTCGAAACGCCGCAGGCGCATCTCTATTCGGCGGAAGCCGCGGTCCTGCTCGCACGCCGCGCGCTGCAGGGGGCGGCGAAGCCGGGCTTCCAGCTTCCCTTCGCGGTGGCGGGCGCGGCACTGATCGAGGAAATTCCCGGCACGCACTGGCGCGAGATTGCGGACCCCGAAGACGACCTCGAACCGGAACCCGCGCCGGCGCTCGCACTCGGCCGGGTGGAACCGGAAAGCGCCTAGTTGCTTTCGGACGAGGTCCAGCGGTCCCAGAGCGCTTCCGTGCATTCGCGCGCCGACATCTGGCTCGTCACGAGGCGCATGGAGCTTTCCATGCTGGCCGGCACGTCGTCGGGATCGTTGCCGACAAGTTCGGCGAGCGGCCCATAGGCCTCATGCGCCATGTCCTTGGCCAGCATGCGGCAGGGGTCGACCTCGCCGTACCAGACGACGGGCAGGCCGACGCCCACGATGAGGACGAGGAAGATCACTCCGATGATGGCGCGCATGGGTTTTCCTTGTTGTTACCGGGGCCCGACGCCGCGATTGCTCGTGTCGGGCATGCCCATCGAACCGCCGCCGTCGCGGATCCTGCAGGCTGAATAGCCGGCCTTCCAGCCGGCGCGATAGGCCTCGTTCGATTTGAAGGCTTCCTCGTTCCGCGTGATCGTCGACGGGTCGCCCGGAACCTGGGAGGTGGCGGTCCAGCAGCCATCGGAATGGCCCGCCTTGTAGTTCGGATCGTCCGCATGTTCGCTGCGCCCGAGGCCGCAGCCCGCGAGCAGGGCCACAAGGAAAAACAGGGCAAGCGGGCGAAGGGAACGCGGCATGGAACTTTCGGCTCCGGTCAGGGCGGGCAATCAAGCCAGGAGGATAGGGCCGTGCCCCGCGATCCGCAAACCCGCGCTCATGCTTTACGCCGCGTTAACGCCGGAATGGTCTGATGGCCGAAAGGCAGAGTGACCGGCGATCCCGCCGGGACCAGAGGTATTCGGGCGATGGCGATGGAGGAATACGGCATGGAACCCGCCGAGGCGGGGCCGCGCGAGACGGAAGCGGCGCTCCGGCGCCTCGCCGATGTCGCGCTGCTGCCCGGATCGCTGACCTCGCCGCAGGAACGCTCGATCCTCGACAGCGTGCTCGCCTATGCCGTGACGCGGCTCGACGCGACGATGCGGCTCCGCCTCGCCGAGCGGCTCGCGCCGCAGGCCGATGCGCCCCGCGAACTCGCGCTGGTACTGGCGCTCGACGACATCGAGATCGCAACACCGCTGCTGACGGAAGGTCTGCCGCTGAAGGATGGCGACCTCATCCAGATTGCGCGCGACGGAACCGACGAACACCGCCTGCTCATCGCCGCGCGCAAGGAACTGTCGAGCGCCGTCGCCGACATGCTGATCGAGGCGGGCGATACCCGGCTCATCGAAACGCTGCTCGCGAACCGCACCGCCGACCTTTCCTACCGCGCGATCGAGACACTGGTGCGGCGCAGCGCCGCCGAACCCGAATTCCAGGCGCCGCTGCTCGCGCGCCCCGAACTGAGCGTTCGGCTTGCGCAGCTCATGTTCTGGTGGGTGCCGCCTGCGATGCGGCTGGAAATCCTGAACCGCTTCACGGTGGAGCGCCGCCATATCCACAGCGCGATGGAAGACATGCTTGACGGCCGTCTTGCCGATACCGCACTCGACATCGCGCTCTCGGTGGTCCGGCGTCCGCGCACCTTCGACAAGCGCCGTCTCGCGCACATGCTGGGCAACGGCCCGGCCGCTCGTGCCGAGGAACTGGCGGCCGACCTCGCCGCGGAAGCGAATATCCGTCCGGAAACGATGTTCCGTATCCTGAAGGATCACGGCGGCGAACCGCTTTCCGTCTTCGCCAAGGCCGTGGGCATGAACCGCAAGGAGTTCGGCGACCTGATCGTCGCGGCGGTCGACATGCGCAAGGGCGTCGGGTTGCCGGCCAAGGCCGACCTCGAACGGATCGGCGAACTCTTCGACACGATCTCGACCGACCGCGCCGACCTTGCGCTTCATTGCTGGGATACGGGGCTCGCGAACGAGGTGCAGGCGAACGGCGGCGCCGGCGACTGACGCCTATTCCGCCGCGCTTTGCGGCCAGGCCCGGGCGGCGTCTTCTTCTTCGCGGTGAGCCGCCGCGGCGACGAAGGCCGTCATGGCCCGGAAATCCGGACCGGAGACGATTTCCTCCAGCTCGCGCCGCGCCTGACGCGCGGTGCCGATGATTTCCCCTTCGGCGCGATCCACCAGATCGAGCACGGCGCGCACGCCGTCCAGAACGCCGTCGAGCCAGCCATCCCTGCCGATCCCCTGCGCCTGCAGCGCGACCGCATCCGCGGCGAGCGTCGTGACCGCGCGGCGGACCGATGCGGTGTTGAAGTCCGACGGTCCGGTGACGAGGGCGACGAGCTTCCTGATCTGGGCGTGAACGCCGTCGATCAGCGCGGCCTGTTCGCGGGCGCGGCGGTCGTCTTCGTCGACGGGCGGCGCGAGATCGTCGAGCGAAACCGACAGCACGCGCGCGATGGCGGCCATGGTGCGGAAGGTGCCGTCCTTCTTGCCGGTTTCGATCTCCGAAAGGTAGGGCGCACTCATGCAGGCGGCACGCGCGAGTTCGATCGCCTTCATGCCGCGATGCTCGCGCCAGACACGCACGGGGTTTTCGCCGTCGGCGATGCGGTGCGCGACATTGGCGGGAACGGGGGCGGGGCCGTCGGAACCGAGCGCGAGGGTCGCGCCGGCGGCGCGCAGATCTTCCAGGTCTTCGGCGGCGCGGCGCAGCGTGTCGTAATCCGCCGCGGGGACGAGGACGAAGAGCGTCTCGCCGTCCGGTCCCGAAATGCGCTGATGATCGTTCTTCTTGTCGTTCATGCGGCGCTCCTGCCGGTAAGCGCGAGCACGGAGGTGAGACCGCCGCTGCGCCGGAAGACGACGCGAAGCGACGGCCCCGCATCCGTGCTGAAAATGCCGGGGGCGATCTCGCGGGTTCCTTCGGCGGCGGCGGCGAGGCTCACCAGCCTTCGCGTCTGCGCATCGAGACGCAGGAACACATCGCAGGCCGCGCGGGAGAATTCGATCCCGTCATCGAAGGCGCGCGAACGCGGCTCCTCTCCGGACCCGGCGCTTCGCTGTACGGTTTGTTCTGGCATTCCCGTCGTTCCGAATCCGGCAGCGGAAATTCGTACCCCGAATTTCCGGCCACACCGCCTTCGCTGCCTGCTAGCATCGGCTTGTGACGAAACTCGCAGCGCGCGAATCGATGATTGAATCGGAGCATAGGGAGGAACGAATGTCCAATGAACGCGGACAGATGAGCATCGACCATCTGAAGGAACTCGTACGCGAACGCTCCCGGCGGGCGGAAATGCCGCTGGAGGAACGCCGCGCCGTCATGGACATGAATTCGGACATGTTTCCCGTGCCCGAAGGCGTTGCCGTCGAACCCGCCGATCTCGGCGGACTGAAGGGCGAATGGTCGATCCCGGCCGGGGCGGGAGAGGCACCGGTGCTGCTGTATTTCCACGGCGGCGGCTATCTCCTCGGTTCGTCGCGCTCGCACCGGCACCTGACGTCGCGCCTCGCGCTGGCATCGAACGCCCGGGTGCTGAGCGTCGATTATGCGCTGGCGCCGGAGCACCCCTTTCCCGCCGGCGTGAAGGACGGCGTGGCCTCCTATCGCTGGCTGCTCGACAAGGGACATGCGCCGGAAAAAATCGCGATCGGCGGCGATTCGGCGGGCGGCGGTCTGACGATGGCGACGCTGCTTGCCGCGCGGGACGAGGGACTGCCGATGCCGGGCGCGGCGATCCTCATCAGTCCCTGGACCGATCTCACCTGCGATACCGGGAGCTACAGCTCGAAGGCCGACGCCGATCCGATGATCACGCCGCAGAGCATCCGCGAGACGGCCGCGACCTATCTCGCCGGTGCGGCGGCAAGCGATCCGCTCGCCTCGCCGAACCTCGCCGACCTGACGGGAATGCCGCCGATGCTGATCCATGTCGGCAGCGACGAGGTGCTGCTGGACGATTCACGCGATCTCGAAAAACGCGCCGTCGCCGCCGGCGTCGACGCGGAGATCGAGATATGGGACGGCATGATTCATGTCTGGCATGCGTTCTATCAGATGCTTCCCGAAGGCGAGCAGGCAATAGAGCGCATGGGCGCCTACCTGTCGGCAAGATGGAATGCAGCAGAAAGGGCGGCCGTTATTTGAGAAATGCAAATTGTCCGTCACTGCCGACATTGCAGCGTGCGGCGAATAGTGCCGACGACTGTGCCATTGTTTCGGTGCAGGGAAAGGCGGGCGATTTCGTCAACGCTTCCATGAAATCGCCCGAAAAGCGATTTTATTTGGCCAGAAGTCGTTTTAATCAAAACTTCGGCAAGTGAGTGCTTGATTGATAATCGATCTAAGAGCTATAGATTCCCCCGAATATTGCTTTGGTTAACGGCTCGGAAAATTGCCAGCGGCGACGAGGTGCGCCGGGCCGAAGGTGAAGAGGGCGCGGTGGCGGAGAAGGCGGATCTGATCGATATGACGGCCGATATCGTTTCGGCCTATGTGGGCCACAACGCGGTAGCGCCGGAAGAACTGGCGGGATTGATTCACAAAGTATTCGGCGCCTTGACCAGCGCCTCGACCGGCAATGCCGCTGCGGACCTTCAGACCGATCCCGCCGTGCCGGTCAGGAAGTCGATCACGCCCGACTATCTGATCTGTCTCGAGGACGGCAAGAAGTTCAAGTCGCTGAAGCGTCATCTGCGCTCGCACTACAATCTCAGTCCCGAGGAATATCGCGAGAAGTGGGGCCTGCCGCGCGACTACCCCATGGTGGCGCCGAACTATGCGCAGGCGCGCTCCAGGCTGGCGAAGAAGATGGGCCTCGGGCAGGGCGGACGGCGCAAGCGGCGCGGCGCGAAATAGCGCGCCGGAGCGGTGACGAGGGGCATGCCGCTTGCACCGCGACGCACACAGGACCAGACTTTCAGCGATTCGGAGGTTTGGCGGGCTGCCGCCACATGTGAGGGGACAATCCGCTGACGCGAGCCGACCAAGCCATCAGAGCGCAACTCATCGTGCCCGAGCAGCGCGACCTCTTCGACTACTGGCGGTCGAAGGCGGGAGACGGCGGCTTTCCGACGCGCGCGGATATTCAGCCCGCGGAGCTGCGGCGCGTCCTTCCCTCGCTCAGCCTCATCGACGTCACGGAAGAGGAACAGCCGCGTCTGCGCGTGCGGCTCGCGGGCACGCGGCTGCGCGACTATCTCGGCGTGGAACTGACAGGCCATTATCTCGACGAATACGATCTCGGCGACCAGACGGACTACTGGGACGCGGCCTATCACGAGGTCGTTCGCGGCGGCCGGCCCGCGCAGGGCGTGGTGCCTCTCACGCCGTGGAACCAGCCCAACATCTTCCAGTTCTGGCTGCGGCTGCCGCTCGTGAACGAAGAGGGCCGCATCTCGATGGTGCTCGGTCACGACGCCTTCCTGCAGTCGGAAAAGGCGCATGCGCTGGCCGACAGGGCGAATGTCCGCATCGCCTGAGGCGGCGTCCGCCATTGATCGGGGCGCCCGGCGCGGGGCACACTGGGGCGGGGGAAGACGAGGGAGCCCATACATGCGCCGCATCACGACCGTTTACTCAATCGCATCGTTCTTCACGCTGCTCGCCGCCGCGCTTCTTTTCGCGGCGCCCGCCCATGCGGCGAAAGCGGTCCTCGACGGCGGCACGGTGACGCTCGCGGAAGGCGAGAGCGCCTCCTTTCCGATCAGCGGCGGCGAAAGCGGACCGGCCGATCTGTCCGCTCGTTGCGAGATCGGCGATGTGAACGGCACCGCGAGCCTGACCTTCGACGGCGAACATTATGTGCCGCTGTCGGCGCCCGCCGTCGGCGACGTGCTGACCCTGTCGGGCGGCGACACGCGCAGCTACGATCTGGTCGGCGTGGTGGACGCATCGGGCGGCGGCGATGCCTATGTCGCCTTCCATTTCACCGGCGCGCCCGCGCCGATGTGCTTTCCGGGCATGCCCTGCGACGGCGCGGAGGGAAAGTCGGGCAGCGTGACCGTCACCTGCCGGAACGCGGGCGGCTGACGGGCGGAAACATCCTGACCAGAGAGACGACCGGCGCGATCCAGTCCGCCGCCGCGATCTCGCGCGCCGCCGCGCCCGCTTCCGGCGGCACGGCGAGGCAGTGCCGTCCATCCACGGAGACGAGGCGGCCGAACACGCGTTCGCCGTTGATGTCCGCAACGATGCAGTCGCGCCCGAGAAGCGGCAGCGCCTCCCCGGCCGGCACCCTGTCGGCGATCAGCATGTCGCCCGCCGCATAACTCCCCAGGTCCTCGGCGACCCGGAAGGCGAGGGGGTCGCGCGCCGGCGCCGCGAGAGACGGCGAAAGCGGGAGCCCCTCGGCGAGTGCCCTCACGGCGCCGCCGCGCCCGATCTCGGCCAGGCAGACGAGACCCGTTCGCTCGCTGCCGCCGACGAGATCGGCGGCCTCGACGCCGAGCACCGCCGCGATCCGCTCCAGCCAGCCCGTCGAGACGGTCATGTCCGCCGTTTCGAGCCGCGAGACGGTCGCGGCCGTCGTGCCGAGCGCGGCGGCAAGGCCGGTCTGTGTCAGGCCGCGTTGCTTGCGGAAATGACGGATTCTGGTTCTCACCCGGTGGCCCTCCTGATCGGTACGAGAAAATATTACATCATTTTATCCCCACTTTGTACGAAATATGTAAATTTCAGGGAAGGGCGATGAGAATGCCTCACCGCGACATGGCCGGAGATCGATGGAGAGAACCAAATGGAGTGGCGCAGTCTGGGCGAAAGGGAGAGGCAGGCGCGAGTGGCGCTGATGCAGGAAACGGTGGCGCGGGCCTGGAACGTGCCGATCACCGAGATGAGATCGCCGACGAGACGCGGGGCGCCCGTGGCGCAGGCGCGGCAGGTCGCGATGTACCTCGCCCATGTGATCTACGGCGCAAGCCTCTCCGCCGTCGGGCGGCATTTCGGCCGCGACCGCACGACCGCCGCCTATGCCTGCCGCCTTGTCGAGGACCGCCGCGACGATGCCGGTTTCGACATGCTGCTCGACCGGCTGGAACATGCGCTGCGCCGCGCCGAAACGAACAGGCTGCCGCAATGACGAAGAAGAAGCCGGCAAGGCGGAAGGCACCGGCCGCCGCCGCAGGGCGGCACCGCCTGCCCGCGCGTCGGATGGTGCGCGTCGGCGCGGAAGAGGTGGCGGTCGACATCAACGACGCGGAATCGCCGCTCGGCTGGCTGCGCCGCCGCAAGGGCGCGGACGGGAAGCCGCTGATCGGCGCGGCGCAGTTCGAGGCGGGCGAACGGCTGCGCGCCGATTTCACGCTGGGACAGATGAGCCCGCGCGTGACGGCGGACTGGTCGGGCGTACCGGCGGGCGGCGACAGGCGGAGCACCATGCGCGACCCCGCCGAGATCGCCGACCATGCGCTGGCCGCGCGCGAACGCGTGGCGCGCGCCCTCGATGCCGCGGGGCCGGGGCTTTCCGGCATTCTGTTCCGGGTCTGCTGCCACCTCGAAGGGCTGGAAGCGGCCGAACGCGGCTTCGGCTGGCCGAAGCGGTCCGGCAAGCTGGTGCTGCAGATCGCCCTCGACCGGCTGGTCCGGCATTACGGTATCCGGGAGGATTAGGCGGTGGCGGCGTCCGCGGCGGCCTTCGCGTCCGACTGGATGCGCGCGACCATCGAATAGAGCCCGTTGGAGCGCTGCGGCGTCAGGTGGTCGTCGAGACCGAGCTTCGCGAAGACGGTGCGGGCATCGAGGTCAAGGATTTCGGCGGGGCGCTTGTCCGAATAGAGGCGCATCAGGATCGCAATGAGCCCGCGCACGATATGGGCGTCGCTGTCGCCCCGGAAATGGAGCAGGGGCGCGCCGTCATCCGCCTTGCGCAATTCGTTCACCAGCCAGACCTGGCTGACGCAGCCTTCGACCTTGTTGGCGGCGGAATGCTCTTCCTCGCTGAGTGGTTCGAGTTCCTTGCCGAGCTCGATCACATAGCGGTAGCGATCCTCCCATTCGCCGAGGAATTCGAAATCGTCCACGAGATCCTGAATGCTCATACCTGCCTTGTCCGTTCCGGGAACTGCCGGGACCCTCAGGCAGGACATAGCGAGAGGAGCCCCAAAGAACAAGCGCCCCGCGATCCCTTGTGGGGGACGCGGGGCGCTGTTGGCCGCCGGGGCGCTCCTAGGAAGCGCCGGGAAGCCGACGGGCAACCTGGTGGGTGAGGTCAGGCGCCAGCCGTGAATTCGGGAGCGGCACTCGGCCGGGCAACGGTGCGCGGGCCCAGGGCTTCGGTGCTGTCTTCTTGCCGCTCCTTTGCCTTTTCGGTCAGCCAGACGACGGCCAGGCTGCCGTAATGGGTGGTCTGCCTCACGACATGACCGACAATGGCGTGGCTCTTCTCGCAGATATCCGGATTGCGGCCGCAGAAGCCCATGACGTCCTGGGCGGAGCGGGCGGCGATCGCCAGCGCCTCGCCGGCGCCGATATCGTCCGCCGGCGGCAGGGCCGGCGTTCCGCCCGTATAGGAGGCGTTGCTGTAGCCGCCATCGAAGGCGGCGGGTTGCGGTGTGCTCTCATAGCCCGCTGCAGGCAGCAGAAAGGCCATGACGGTCAGCCAGAACGCGGCTCGAAGTACAAAAGACATGCGACGATCCCTTCCCAAAGATATTCGCTCGTGAACTGAGGCGAGGTTAGGGGGCGGGGTGCTGCCGCGCAGTTAATTCAATAAGTAAAATTGAGAACTAACTAGATTTTATACTCTGGAAAATTTGAGTTGGTTTCTTTCAATACTACAGAACGCAAGTAATTCGAATTTAAATATAATAAAAAACAAGAAAAATGCGCCACAAATTTGAGGCGCATTTTTCTCAAATGCAGGGGAGATTCAATTCAAATTGTTGCGGTTGCCGGAGAACCGCAGCGGACCGCCGAAGACGGGAAAATCAGTTCGCCTGGGTCTTCGCGGCCGACGGCGGCAGGGCTTCCGCCCAGCAGCTCCGCACTTCCTCGACCGCATGCTTGCCGGTGCAATAGGCTTCCTCGGAGGGGAAGCGCGAGGCGGCGATGCACTGGTCGAGATTGAGGCGGGCCCAGTTGAGGCAGCGCCCGGTCGAGTTGCGGTGATCCGCGTCGCCCGCGGTCATCGATCCCTCGATCACCTGATAGGCGCCGAGCGTCAGGATGCGGTTCATCACGCTCGGCGTGTAGGCCTGAGCCGGGCCGGCGGGCGACATGGCCGCGAGAATGGCCCGCGCACGGTCGATGACGCCGTTGGCCGAGGCCGCTTTGGTTTCCGCCGCAGGCTGGGCGGGCAGGGGCTCGATCATGCCCCATTTCTGCTTCTGGAAGGCATAGGCCGTTTCGAGGAAGCGGGCGGACAGCGCCGCCATGCGCTCGCTCTCGTTGCGAAGCTCCACGGCGACCGCGGCCGAGGCCGAACTCACGCCCGGCACCATCAATATGTAATTGTCATCGGTCCGGAGCGCTTCCATGACGGCATTCTTGCCGCGCGAACGGACTTCCGCGCGCAGGCCCTGCGAGAAGACCGGATCCTTGGCGGCGATCATCGCATGCGTCGCATACCAGCCGTCGGCAAGCGCGTCCGGCTCCGAGAAGCGGAGCGCGGCAAGCGCGCGGCGGACATCGCTCGGTGTCTTGAGGCGGCTTTGATCGACTGCGGCGATCGCCGAACCGAAATCGCCATAGACGCCGGCAAGCTGTTCGATGCCGGGCCTAGACGCAAGCGCGGCAACGCCGGCCGCGGGATCGGTGGAAGCAACCTGCACACCCGCCTGGCGGCGCGGGGCAGGCAGCGGGATCGGAATATTGGCGGAAGCGACGGAGGCGATGCCGCCGGTCGCGAGCGCGTCGTTGGCGAGCGCCGCCGCTTCGCTGGCCTTGAGCTCGGCCTTCTCGGTCTTCGGCTCGGAATTGACGCTCGCGCCCTCGACCACGGTGCAGCCCGCGATGACGAGAGCGGCGGAAAGAGAAAGACCGAGTGCCCGGATACCGGAACGGTTGATGGAAGCCCCGAAGATATATGCCACGCTGTTACCCCTCGTCACGGCAGCCCCCATTGCCCGCTTCGTGAACGTACTCCCGGTCCAGCTTGTCGCGTCCACCGGTTTGCTTAAAGAAGTACGAATGAGTCTAATGCCGCGCGCGTCGCGCCGCAAACGGGAAACGGCGACAAGGTGAACGCGAAGCCCGCTGAATGGCGGAAAGCCGTGGGTTACGGCAACAAACGGATACAAAGAGGGACGGGAGCCCACAATGGAGGCCGCGCCGCGACTGAAAGCGGAGATCTGGGTGAAGGCGCTGATCCGCCGCTGCGAGGCGGCGGGCGTGACCGCGATGGTCGTGCGGCGTGGCGATGCGACCTCCGGCACCGTCCTCGTCAAGGTAAATACGCTGGATGGCGAGGCCCGGGTCTACAGCCCCGCCCGCGACGGCGACGGCGCGCTTGTCTGGCTGCCGAGGGAGAAGCAGGCCGAGCCCGAAACCGACGCTTATATAGAGAAGCAACGCTCCTTCGATCCGGACATCTGGGTGGTCGAGATCGAGGACCGCGAGGGACGGCACTTCCTGCAGGACAAGGTCGGCTAGCGCGCCATGCCGAGTGTTGCGGCGCCAAGTTCGCCGCGTGCCTGCCGCAGCACGACCCATGCGCCCTGAAGCGCGAGCGTCGACATGACCGCCGCGACCGCGATGTCGGGCCAGGCCGTGCCCGTGCCGAAGACGCCAAGCGCCGCGAGAAGCACGGCGCAATTGCCGAGGACATCGTTGCGCGAACAGAGCCAGACGGAACGCATGTTGCTGTCTCCCGCGCGGTAGCGCCAGAGAAGCGCGAAGACGGCGGCATTGGCGAGCAGCGCGGCGAAACCGACGGCGCCCATGGTGAAGGCTTCGGGGGCGCCGCCATAGGCGATCTGCCAGACGGTTGCGCCTGCGACCCAGAACCCGAGCAGCGCCATCGCGCCGCCTTTCACGAGTGCCGCCCTGGCGCGCGCCCGGAGCGACATGCCGATGACGAAAAGACTGATCGCATAGGTCGCCGTGTCGCCGAGAAAATCGAGCGCGTCCGCCTGCAGCGCCACCGATCCGGCGACGAGACCCGCGCCGATTTCGACGGTGAACATGACGCCGTTGATCGCGAGCGCGGCCCAGAGCACGCGCCGGTAGGCGGCATCGCGCAGACGCGTTTCGGAGGTTTCGGGGCCGCAGCATTGTCCGCTCATCGCTTGCCTCGCCTGGAATGTTCCATGCTGCTAATGTGAGGTCTATAGTAACTATAGGGTCAAGGCCATGAGCGAGGGAACGAGCATCGGCGATCTGGCGAAGGCGACCGGCACCAAGGTCGTGACCATCCGTTATTACGAAAAGATCGGCCTGCTGCCGGAGCCGCCGCGGACGAGCGGGAATTATCGCGCCTATGAGGCGAGCCATCGCGCACGGCTGCATTTCATCCGCCGCTGCCGCGATCTCGGCTTCACGCTTGAGCAGGTGCGCGAACTGCTCGATCTCTCGAAGAAGACCGACAGGGATTGTGCTGCGGTCGACGCCCTGGCGCTGGATCATCTTGCCGAGATCAAGCGCAAGATCGCCGACCTGAAAAGACTGGAAAAGGAACTGCGCCGGATCAGCGATTGCTGTCAGGGCGGAACGATTGGCGACTGCCGTATCATCGAGGCCTTGTCGGCTCCATGAGCGTCGTGTTCACGGCCGCATGAACATGAAGTCTTCGTCCGGGTCCAGATGATCCGCCGCCTCGATGAGCTCGGCGCGGATGTCTTCCGGCGAGCGGTTTTCCTTCCAGATACGGAGCGCCTGCTCGAAGAGCACGCGGGCGATGGCATCCGAGGACATTTTCTTTTCCTTTGCCTCGGCGAGCGCGGCGTCGAGATGCGGCGTGAGGATGTCGCGGACGGTTGTCATGGCTGAGGTCTTCCATTCTGAATGTCGATGATCCCTTATCGCACGGGCCGACGGGAGGCGCGGATTTGGCAGTTTGTCGCGGGCAGCGGGCCATTTGTCGCGGGTGGCGGAAATCCGGCCGTTCGGCTCTCTTTATGAAAGAGAAGGCGTCGGCTAGGTTCTGGCATGTTCAACGTTCTGAAGAACCGGACCTACCGGCATCTTTTCGCGGCCCAGGTCGTGGCCCTTGTCGGCACGGGGCTGATGACGGTCGCGCTGGCGCTGCTTGCCTACGATCTGGCGGGAGAAAATGCCGGTGCGGTGCTCGGAACCGCGCTCGCGATCAAGATGGCCGCCTATGTCGTGGTCGGACTGCTGGCGGGCGGGGTCGCGAACCTTGTGCCGAGGCGCGCCTTTCTCGTCTCGCTGGATCTCGTCCGCGCATCCGTCGCCGTCGCGCTGCCTTTCGTCGACGAGGTATGGCAGATCTATGTACTGATTGCGCTGCTTCAGTCGGCATCGGCTGCCTTCACACCGACGTTCCAGGCAACGATCCCCGACATTCTCCCGGGCGAGCGGGATTACACGAATGCCCTTTCGCTTTCGCGCATCGCCTACGATCTCGAAAACCTGCTGAGCCCCATGCTGGCGGCGGCGCTGGTTGCCCTCATTGGCTATCACTGGCTGTTTGGCGGAACCGTCTTCGGGTTCCTCGCCTCGGCGGCGCTTGTGCTCTCCGTCGTCCTGCCGGCGAAGGCGCCGGCAACGGTGGCTGAAACGGGGCTCCGGCGGATGACGCGCGGATCGCGCATCTATCTCGCAACGCCGCGTCTTCGGGGCCTCCTCGCGCTCAACCTCGCCGTTGCCGCGGGCGGCGCGATGATCATCGTGAACACGGTCGTGCTGGTGCGCACCACGTTCGGCCTGGGTGAAACCGACGTCGCGCTCGCCCTCGCGGTTTTCGGCGGCGGGTCGATGCTGGCCGCTCTTGCCTTGCCGCGCTTGCTCGATGCTCTCGACGACCGCTCGGTGATGACGGGTTCGGCGGTGGCCGTTGCGGTACTGCTGTGCGGCCTGGGCGCGGTGCTGGCGGCGGGAGATGCGTCCCGGCTCTGGATCGCCATGCTCCTCGTCTGGGGTGCGGCGGGCATTTTCTCTTCGGCGATGCAGGTTCCGACGGGGCGGCTGCTCCGGCGTTCGGCTCATGACGGTGACAGGCCCGCGATCTTCTCGGCCCAGTTCGCCCTGTCTCATGCATGCTGGCTCGTCACCTATCCGCTTGCCGGCTGGCTCGGCGCCAGCGCGGGCATGCCGGTTGCGCTCGTGGTCCTGGGAACGATTGCGGGACTGGGGGCGGCCGGGGCCATCCTGCTCTGGCCGAAGGACGACCGCGAGGTCGTGCCCCATCGCCATCCGGAGCTTCCGCCGCACCATCCGCATCTTCAGGGCGCCGATCCGGACGCGCACCACGCGCATCCCTATGTGATCGACGACCTTCATCGCCGCTGGCCTGCCGCGGCGCGATGATGGACTGGCTGAGCGGGATACAGGGCTGGATCCACCAATCGGTTCGCGACCAGTTCACGGCGTTTTCCGCCGCCGGCGACTGGACGGCGATGGCCGCGATCCTGCCGCTCGGCCTCGTCTTCGGGATGGTGCACGCTCTGACGCCGGGTCACAGCAAGACGCTGCTCGTTTCCTATCTTGTCGGCTCGCGCCTGTCCGTTCTTCGCGGCATCGGCGTTTCGTCCATCCTCGCCGCCACGCATGTGCTGTCCGCCGTGGTGATCGCACTCGTCGCGACCGAGCTGCTTTCCCGGGGCCTCGCCGGGGCAGGCCGTGCGCCCGCTCTCGAATGGGTGAGCCGCGGTGTTCTCGTCATGGCGGGGCTCTGGTTCCTTATCCAGGCGGTTGCCGGGTCCGGCCATCACGCGCGCCACGAAGGCGCCGCCTTCGGTGTCGTGGCCGGTCTGGTGCCGTGCCCGCTGACGCTCTTCGCCATGATCATGGCGAGTGCGCGCGGCGTTCCGGCGGCGGGACTGGGATTTGCGGGCTCGATGATGCTCGGTATCGCGATCACGCTGGGCGCGGTCGCGGCGCTCGCCGTCCTTGGCCGTGCGGGGATCGTGGAAGCCCTCGCCCGGTACTGTGCGCCTGCCGACCGTCTGTCCCGCTGGCTCACCGGTGCGGGAGGATTCCTTCTCGCTGCTTTCGGGCTCTACGAACTCGCAGCCTGAGCGCCGCCCGGCGGCGCGATTTGTCGCGGGTGGCGGAAAACCGGGCTTTGGGCTAGGGTCCGCCGCAAATATCCGGAGATCAGAAGTGAGCACGACCGAAACCGCCGCCCGGCAGGGGAGCGAGGTGGAAACGGAGGTCCGAAACCGCAGGACTTTCGCGATCATCTCCCATCCCGACGCGGGCAAGACCACGCTGACCGAAAACCTGCTGCTGAAGGGCGGGGCGATCCGCCTTGCCGGACAGGTGAAGGCGCGCGGCGATAACCGGCGTGCGCGCTCGGACTGGATGAAGATCGAGCAGGATCGCGGCATCTCGGTGACGTCGGCCGTCATGACCTTCGAATACAAGGGCATCATCTGCAACCTGCTCGACACGCCGGGCCATGAGGATTTCAGCGAGGACACCTATCGCACGCTGACCGCCGCCGACAGTGCCATCATGGTGATCGACGCGGCGAAGGGCATCGAGGCGCAGACGCTGAAGCTCTTCGAGGTCTGCCGGTTGCGCGATGTGCCGATCATCACCTTCATCAACAAGATCGACCGCGAAGGCCAGGACCCTTTCAACCTGATGGACGAGATCGCCTCCAAGCTCGCGCTCGACACCGTGCCGATGATCTGGCCGGCGGGCATGGGCGGGCTCCTGCGCGGTATCTTCGATCCCGTCAACGACCGCTTCATCCCCTACGCGAAGCCCGGCACGGAACACAGCGACGAGGAGCCGCCGAGCCTCGCGGGCGACAAGATCGCCGACTATGCGGGGGCGGATGAACTCGCGCATTTCCGCGAGGAGATGGAGCTCGCGCGGGAGGGAAGCCCCGCCTTCGACATCGACGCCTATCGCGCGGGCCATATGACGCCGATCTATTTCGGCAGTGCGCTCAGGAAACTCGGCGTGCGCGAACTGCTCGACGCGGTCGTGGAATTCGCGCCGCCGCCGCGCCCGCAGCCGGCGGCAAGCCGCATCGTGGAGCCGACCGAGCCGAAGGTTTCCGGTTTCGTCTTCAAGGTTCAGGCGAACATGGACGCGAACCATCGCGACCGCATCGCCTTCATGCGGGTGTGCTCGGGCAAGTTCAAGCGTGGCATGCGGCTGAAGCTTTCGAGCAGCGGCAAGACCATCGGCGTGCACAACCCGATCCTCTTTTTCGCGCAGGACCGCGAACTGCTGGACGACGCCTTTGCGGGCGACATCATCGGCATCCCGAACCACGGCACGATCCGCGTCGGCGACACGCTGAGCGAGGCGGAAGACCTGATCTTCACCGGCATTCCGAATTTCGCGCCGGAAATCCTGCGCCGCGTGCGGCTCGACGACCCGATGAAGGCGAAGCACATGCGCCGCGCGCTGGAAAGCCTCGCGGAAGAGGGTGTGACGCAGGTCTTCAAGCCGGAGATCGGCGCGAACTGGATCGTCGGCGTCGTCGGCCAGCTCCAGCTTGAGGTGCTCGCTTCGCGCATCGACAGCGAATACAGCATCAAGGTTCATTTCGAGCAGGCGCCTTACGAAACCGCGCGCTGGGTGAGCGCCGACGATCCGGCGGAGCTGAAGCGCTTCATGGAAGCGCATCGCGGCAACATGGCGACGGATCGCGACGGCGCCCCCGTCTTCATGGGCAAGAGCGCATGGGAACTCGGCTACACGCTCGAAAAATGGCCGAAGGTGCACTTCTCCGCCACGCGCGAACGCGCGCCGGTGGCCGCGTAGACATTTCATATCAACCGGGAAGAAGAGTGGCAGGCCGATGGAAGGTGTGCTGAAAAATCTGGAGGACTACTGGTATCTGGTCGAGGACGTCTGGACCACGGGCGTGCTCGGGCACAGCGTCGGCGACATCCTGATTGCCATCGCGATCTTCGGCGTCTTCTTCGTTCTGCGCGGGCTCTTTACCCGCTTCGTGATCGCGGTCGCGGACCGCTGGGTCGATCGTACCGAAACCAAGATCGACGACTATATTCGCGACGCGATCCGCAACCCGTTGCGATTCCTTTTTCTCGCACTCGGTTTCTTCTTCGCAACCGAATACCTCGCCTTCGAGGACGTCGCGCGCACTTTCGCCCAGAACCTGAACCGCTCGCTCATCATCATTGCGATCTTCTGGGCGCTTTTCAATTGCGTCACGCCTGTGAGCCAGGGCCTCAAGATGCTGGAGCGCCTGCTCACGCCGGAAATTCTCAACTGGCTGATCGCGGGGGCGAAGACGGCAGTGGTGCTGATCGCGGTGGCGACCATCCTGCAGACATGGGGCATCCAGGTCGCGCCGATCATCGCGGGTCTCGGACTTTTCGGCGTGGCGGTGGCGCTGGGCGCGCAGGACCTCTTCAAGAACCTGATCGGCGGCATGTCGATCCTGATCGAGCGGCGCTTCGGCTTCGGCGACTGGATCAAGGTCGAAGGCGTCGTGGAAGGAACGGTCGAGAAGATCGGCTTCCGCTCGACGCTGGTGCGCCAGTTCGACAAGGCGCCGGTCTATGTGCCGAACCAGCACCTCTCCGACAATTCGGTCATCAACTATTCGGCGATGACCTATCGCCGTATCTCCTGGCTGATCGGCGTCGAGTACCGCACCACGCATGAGCAGCTTCAGCGCATCTGCGAGGACATCGAAGCCTATATCTCCTCGACCGAAGACTTCGCGCAGCCGCCCGCCGCACCGCTCTTCGTGCGCATCGACAGCTTCGGCCCGTCTTCGATCGACATTCTCGTCTACTGCTTCACGCGCTCGACCTCCTGGGGCGACTGGCTGGAGGTGAAGCAGGCGCTTGCCTACCGCATCAAGCAGATCGTGGAAGGCGCTGGCACCGGCTTCGCGTTCCCGAGCCAGTCGGTCTATCTGGAGACGCTGCCGCCCGCCATCGACGAGATCGTGGCATCGCGGAAGAACGGCGACGCCTGAAATCCACGTACCCAAAGGCGTTCAGGAATCGAAAAGACCTGAAGGAAAATTCGTCATGGCCCGCTTTATGCGGGCCATCCACGTCTTTGCGCCAGAGATGCAAGGAAGACGTGGACGGCCCGGACAAGCCGGGCCGTGACGATTGGTGGAGTAGAGCGTGGACTGTTCGGTACTCAAACCTTCTCCGCTACCGTCTCCACGCTTCGCCTTGCGCTGGCAGGTGCTTCGCGCGTCGGAAGTCCGCCGCGGAAGCAGAAGGTCGGCTGCCAGTCCGGATTGTTCACGATCTCTGCGAGGCGTGCCTCCGACTTTGCTTCCATTTCCAGTTGACGCTCGCGGTCGATCGTCTCGACCGGCTGGTTGAGTGGATGCATGGCGATGCCTGCCGCGCTGGCCGACAAATGAAGACGCTGCCAGAGCCGCCCGGCGGCGAGCGCCTGCGGCCGGTCGTAGCGGTCGCGGACGGAGATGAGGCCGAGCAGCGCCGCCGTCGGCACATGGGTGTCGCGCGTTTGCCCTGCCCACGCGGCATGGCTCTGCTCGGCGGGAAGGGCGGGCAGGAACTTTGCCGCTGCGAGAAGTGCCGGCGAAAGCCCCGCCGTGTCGAGGGCAAGCCCGCTCCGCTCGCGCGCCATTTCGTCCGGTCCGTCGCGGAACCAGGCATGGCTGTCCTCGATCATCGCGTGGTCGGCGACGATCTCGTCGGTGGCATCGATGATGGCTCTGCCGAGCGCCTCGTATCCCTTGCCCTCGGTGAAGAGGGAGAGGGCGACGTTTTCATCGGCCGGCATGGCGGCGAAGCCGCGCAACATCTCCTCCGGAAAGCCGCGCGCAAGGTCGTAGGGATAACGGTTCGTGTGGCGTTTCGGGATCGCCTCGTAGAGCGGATCGGCGGCGGCGCTTGAGGGAGAGAGGCGAAGGGTTGCCGCGCGCACCAGGCCGCCGCGTTCGATGGCGGTGAGCGTGCCGGGCGCGGACTCGACCTCGACGGTAAAGCCGTTCGCAGGCGCGGCGAGCGCCATGTTCTCGACCGCGCAGCCAAGGCCGACATGCATTTCGCGCAGATAGGGGTCGAAGCTGCCGAGATGGCGCGACGTATCGGCGAGAACCTCGATCTCCGTATCGCTCACGCGGAAGACCCAGGGCTGCGTGTTATGCGGATTGGAGGCGAGGATGCCCGCCGCGACGAGCGCCAGCGGCGTACCTTCATATTCGGGCGCGTTCCACATCTCCCAGGGGTCGTAGGCTGCGCCCGAGGGCTCGGCGAAGACGCCGCGATCATGCGCGCGCCAGACGGCGCCGCCCGCGACGACAAGCGTGAGGACGCCTGCGCCCTGCAGGAGGCGGCGGCGTGTCGGTGAGGTGGTCATGATTTCTTCCTTCCCCTGGTTCGCGGCGCGAGTGCGCCGTCGATCATGGCGTCGATGGTTTCGAAGATGCGGGTCCAGTCATCTTCCGTCCTGATGCCGACGCCGCCATAGACGCGGATCTTCTGTGCGCGGGCGATCAGGTAGTCGATGGCGGCGGCGAGAAGGCCGGTCAGGACCGCGGCGTCCGCGCCCTTCGGGACGGCAACGCGGCGGGCGATTTCGGCCATGAGTTCGAGCGAACGGCGTTCGCGCACTTCCTCGAGCGCGACGACGAGGGGCGTGCGGTTCGAGGGTTCGGCGGCGATGACGGCGAGCGTCACCGGGCGCTTCTGCATTTCGGCGGCGTGGCGGCGCATGCCCGTCTTCAGCGCGTCGGCGAGACTGCCGATCTCGTCGATGCCGTCGAGCATGTCCTCGACGGTCCACCAGAAGTCGCCATGTTCGGCATAGGCGCTGTAGACGCCGTCGAGATCGCCGAAATAGCGGTAGATCAGCACCTTGTCGACGCCCGCCTCGCGGGCCAGCGCATTGATCCCGACGCCGGAGAGCCCGTCGCGCAGAATGAGACGTCCGACCGCGTCGAGAATGGCCTTTTCGGTTTTCTCGCGGTCGCGGCGGCGGGGCGCCGGTTTGCTTCTGGCTTTTGTCACCATATGGTGACATATAGCCGCGAGGCCGGGCTGCGTCAAGAGCGCTTCTCTTTGCCGTCGCCAAGCCTGCGCCGCTTTGATAGGGCTAGGGCAAGGCGCCGCCCCGGCGGCGCGCTTCGCAAGGTGTGCGTTCCCGTGAAGACTCCGGAAAAGATTGTCGTCATCGGCGCCGGTATCGTCGGCGTGTCCACGGCCTATGAGCTCGCGCTCCGGGGCGCGTCGGTGACGCTGCTCGATGCCCGCGAGGGGGCGGGGCTCGCCACGAGCTATGCCAATGGCGGCCAGCTTTCGGCGTCCGAAGTCGCGCCCTGGGCGGGCCCGGAAATTCCCTGGCTGATCCTGCGCTGGCTCGGCCGCGACGACGCGCCGTTCCGGCTCCGGCCGAAGATGGACCCGGAGCAATGGCTCTGGCTGCTGCGCTTTCTCCTGCGCTGCCGCGCTTCGGCGCGCGCGGAACGCATTCCGCCGAACCTCGAACTGGCGCTGCTGACGCGCGCGCGGCTTGCCGCCTATGAGGAGGAGTTCGCGCGGGCGGGCGGTTCCTTCGACTATCAGCGCAAGGAAAAGGGCATTCTTCGTATCTTCCGCGAGCCCCACGCGCTGAAGGAAGCGGTGCACGACAGCGCGCTTATCGCGCGCCTCGGCCTCGAGCAGCAGGAACTGACGCCCGCGGGCTGCGTGACGGTCGAACCGGCGCTCGGCGCGGCGATGCAGAGAGGCGACATCGCGGGCGGGCTCTATGCGGCCTCGGATGCGAGCGGCGACGCCTATCTCTATTCGGCGGCGCTGGCGGAAGGTGCGAAGCGGCGCGGCGTGACCTTCATGACCGGGACGGCGGCGACGCGAATCCTCGCCGAAGACGGCCGCGTCCAGGGTGTCGAGACGGCTGCGGGGAAGATCGACGCGGATGCGGTGGTGATCGCGGCGGGGACGGAGACGCGCGCGCTCCTCAAACCCTTCGGCGTCAGAAGCTACATCTATCCGCTGAAGGGCTATTCGGTGACGCTGCCCGCGCCCGAAGGAAACGCGCCGGAAGTGAGCATCACCGACGAGGCCCGCAAGATCGTGGTGAGCCGTCTGGGCAACCGCATCCGTGCGGCGGGGCAGGCGGAAGTCGGCGGCTACGACCTGACGCTGGAGCCGGGCCGGGCGCGCTCGGTGCTGAATGCGCTCGAGGGCGTGCTGCCGCAAATGGGGCCGGTGCGGGACGAGGCTGAATTCTGGTGCGGGCTGCGCCCGATGACGCCGGACGGGAGCCCCGTGATCGGCGAAATACCGGGCGCATCGAATCTTTTCGTGAACAGCGGCCACGGCACGCTCGGCTGGACGCTGGGGGCCGGCAGCGGGGCCGTGATGGCGGATCTGGTCTGCGGCAGTGCGCCGCAACTTGATCTAAGTCCTTTTTCTATAAAGAGATTTTGATAATAAAATCCCATAATCATGTAAAATATTGTGCGATGCACAAAAAATACTTGACGCTGGGGCAGGGGTTAATTATCTCATTGTGCAGCGCACAAATCCGGCGCGCCGGTATGTGCGGGGAAACGCTCGCATCGATGCGAGCGGCCACGCGATACAGGAGAGAAACAAAATGACCGAAGCGACCCCCAAAGCCAAGACGACCAAAGCGAAGCCGCGCGCCAAGAAGGCGACGGCGAAGACCACGACCGCCAAGGCCGCGCCGAAGGCCGATCCGAAGAATGCGATCGAGACGGCGTCGGGCATCATGGTGACGCTCGCCCGCACCAATTTCGAGGAAGGCGTGGAAACCGCCCGTGCCGTGATGAAGTCCGGCAGCCTCAAGTCGGCGGTCGAACTCCAGAACGAATATGTCCGCTCGACCCTGAAGCGCAACATCGACGCCGCGCGCGAGCTCAACGAGCTCACCGTGTCGACCGTGCGCGAAGCCGTCGGCCCCTACACCACGAAGTTCACGGAAGCCTTCGAAAAGATGCGCGCTGCGTAATAGCGCGGACACCAGGTGTCAGCTTCCTGAATGGCGTACCTGTTGCGTTGAGTAAAAGAAGGCCCGGCCCTCGTTCGAGGTGCCGGGCCTTTTTTCATGTTGATGGGGGGGCGGTCAGACGGCGGCGCGCTCCCGTGCGCGCTGCGCGAGGCGGTGGCGAAGCGAGAGCACGGTTTCGCGGCCGTCGGCAGCGGGCTGATAATAGAGGCTGAAGGAGCCGACATTTTCCGCCCAGATTTCCGGCGTGATGTTGTCGGCGACTTCGAGCGCGTCGATGCCGCAGCGGATCATGAACTGGAACTGGTCGCGCAGCACATTGCCGACCGCCCGCAATTCGCCCTTGTAGCCGTGGCGCTCGCGCAGCAGCCGCGCATAGGAATAGGCCCGCCCGTTCCTGTAGGTCGGGAATTCGAGCGCGACGACGTCGAGCTTGTCGAGGTCCTCGACGATGGGCGACGGCTCCTGTCCGCTCTTAAGGCGCACGCCGACGGGCGTGTTGCGCGCGCGCAGCGCCTCGCCTTCGGCCTGCCAGCGTTCGAGCGAGACGATGACCGGGCCGTCCGGCAACTGATCCTCGTCGCCGACCGTCGCGAACCTGTCCTCGACGAACCCGCCGTTCTTAATGAGTTTCATAGAGGCTCTCCTTGAACGGCTCGACGCCGATGCGGCGATAGGTGTCGATGAACCTCTCGCCTTCGTTGCGCTTGCCGATATAGGTCGTGACGATCGTCTCGATCGCGTCGACGATCTCGTCTTCGGTGAAGGCGCGGCCCACGATGTCGCCGATCGCCGTCTTCTCGTCCGCCGCGCCGCCAAGCGTCACCTGGTAATATTCGACGCCCTTCTTGTCGACGCCGAGAATGCCGATATGGCCGACATGATGATGGCCGCAGGCATTGATGCAGCCCGACGTGTTGATCTTCAATTCGCCGATTTCGTGCTGACGCTCGATGTCCGCGAAACGGCGGGAAATCTCCTGTGCCAGAGGAATCGAGCGCGCATTGGCGAGCGCGCAATAGTCGAGTCCGGGGCAGGCGATCTGGTCGGTGATGAGATTGATGTTGGCCGTTGCGAGATCGTGCTTCTTCAGGGCCTCGTAGACGGCCTGGAGGTCCTTCTTGCGGACATGCGCGAGCGTGAGGTTCTGCTCATGCGTCACACGCAGTTCGTCAAAGGAATATTTCTCCGCGATCTCGGCGATGGCATCCATCTGGTCGGACGAACAGTCGCCCGGCGTCCCGCCGATGGGCTTCAGCGAAATGTTGACGATGGCATAGCCCGGCACCCTGTGCTGCGCGACGTTCGACTTCACCCAGTTCGCGAAGTCGCGGTCGGCGAGCACGGCCTTGTTGAGTTCGGTGCTCTCGTCCGGGAGGCTCTCATAGGCGGGCGCCTGAAAATAGGCCTCGATCCGGGCGACTTCCTCTTCCGGCAGATGCAGCGTTCCCGCCTTGCGGACCTCCGCGAATTCCGCTTCCACCTGGCGCTTCATTTCCTCCGCGCCGATCTCGTGCACGAGGATCTTGATGCGCGCCTTGTAGATATTGTCGCGGCGTCCATACATGTTGTAGACGCGCATGATCGCCTCGAGATAGGCGAGCAGATCCTCCTTCGGCACGAAATCCGCGATCTTCTTGCCGATCATCGGCGTGCGGCCGAGCCCGCCGCCGACATAGATCTCGTAACCGATGTTCTGTTTGTCGTCCTGCACGATCTGGATACCGATATCGTGCACGCGGATCGCGGCCCGGTCGTCAGGCGTACCGGTGACGGCGATCTTGAACTTGCGGGGCAGGAACGAGAATTCCGGATGGAAGGTTGACCACTGCCGGATGATTTCCGAGACGATGCGCGGGTCCTCGATCTCGCTTTTCGCGGCGCCTGCATACTGGTCGGACGTCACGTTGCGGATGCAGTTGCCGGAGGTCTGGATGCAGTGCATCTCGACCGAGGCGAGATCCTTCAGGATGTCGGGCACGTCCTTCAGCGCAGGCCAGTTGAACTGGAGGTTCTGCCGCGTCGTGAAATGGCCATAGCCGCGGTCGTACTTTCGCCCGATATGGGCGAGCATGTGCATCTGCTTCGACGACAGCGTGCCGTAGGGCACGGCGATACGGAGCATATAGGCGTGGAGCTGCAGATAGACGCCATTCATCAGGCGCAGCGGCTTGAACTCGTCTTCGGTCAGTTCGCCGGACAGCCGGCGAGCGACCTGACCGCTAAACTGCGCCACGCGCTCATTGACAAGCTGATGGTCGAATTCATCGTAACGATACATGGGCCGTGCCTTTGCCTCTTTCCTGCGTCCGCGCGTCAGCCATGGACGCCGGGCAGTTCCGCCTGTTTGCCGAGATCGAGCCGGACCGTGGGGCCGGCCTGGCGGATGGTTTCGCGCACGCTCGCCGCGCGGATGCCGTCAGCCTCTTTCGCGACTTCGAAGAGATAGGGCTCGACCACCGTGTTGTTGGCGACGGATGGCTCGGCGCGGGCGAGAAGGGCGTCTGCCGCTTCCTTGCCTTCGGCGACCTCGGCCTCCTGAAGCGACTCCGACCAGCCGTCGCCGGCGGTCAGGTAGACAACGATGCCGTCGCTCAGCCGGTTGGCGGTCAGCGCCTGAAACTGGGCACCCTTGCGGGTATGCTGGGCCATGCGGAACTGTCCTCGATTTGCGTATTACGCCCGGTCATACAGCCCTTTTTCGGGCAAAGCGAGCAACTGCCCGGGAGCAGGGAAGGGCCGGGATATTTGCCACACAAGATGGGTTCTTTCGGAAAGATCGTCAATAGTTGTGTGAAAATAGATATATCACAATATTAAAATGTTTAATAAGGCATTTCTCACGGAAATCAGCCAGATTCGCTCGCTTTTCAGCCTTCCCGGCGGATGGCGCTTTCGTGCCAGCGGCGCAGGAGGCGGCTCTCCAGTAGCGTCAGCGCAAAGAAGATGGCGATGCCGAGCGCGGAAAGCAGGAACAGCGCGGCGAACATGCGCGGGATGTCGAGCCGGTTGCCGGCCTCGACGATCCGCCAGGCGAGACCCGTTGCGGCGCCCGATCCGGCCACGAATTCCGCGACCACGGCACCGATAAGCGCGAGGCCGCCGGAAATCTTCATGCCCGCCAGAATGTAGGGGAGCGCCGAGGGCAGTTGCAGCTCGGTCAGCACCTGCCAGCGGCTTGCGCCGTAGAGCCGGAAGAGATCGCGCAGATTGTGGTCGGCGGAGCGCAGGCCCAGCGTCGTGTTGGAGAGGATCGGAAAGAAAGCCGCGACCCAGGCGAGGATCAGCAGCGCGAGTTCGACCCGGTCGTAGCCGACCCAGATGAGAATGAGCGGCGCGATGGAGACGATGGGCGTGACCTGGAGGACGACCGCGTAAGGAAAGAAGGCCATTTCGACATGGCGGCTCTGCGAAAAGAGGATCGCAAGCCCGACGCCGCCGACCACCGCGAGCAGGAAGGCCGCAATGGTGACGCGCAGCGTCACCCAGAGCGAGCCCATCAGCGAGGTGAAATTGGCGGCGAGGCTTTCCGCGATGACGGATGGTGCGGGCAGCACGAAAGGCCTGATCCCGCTCGCCCGCACCAGCACTTCCCAGAGAACGAGAAAGGCGATGCCGACTGCAATCGGTACAAGGATGCGCAAGAGACGCGCGAAGAATGTCTCGTCACGGCTCATGACGTAACCCCTTCGCGCAGGGCGGCGCTGACCGCGGCGCAGGTGTCCATGTAGGTCCGTGATTCGCGGAAGGCGCGGCCGCGCGGGTAGGGCGCATCGACCGCAATATCGGCGAGGATGCGGCCCGGACGTGCGCCCATGACGAGGACTCGTTCGGAGAGATAAACGGATTCATAGATGCTGTGCGTGACGAAGACGGTGGTGAAGCGTTGCGCCGTCCATAAGTCGAGCAGGTCGTCGTCGAGCTTCTCGCGCGTGAATTCGTCCAGTGCGGCGAAGGGCTCGTCCATCAGCAGCACAGGAGGCTCGGTGACGAGAGCCCGCGCGATCGAAACACGCATCTTCATGCCACCGGAAAGTTCGCGCGGAAAAGCATTAGCGAAGTCCGCGAGGCCGACACGTGCAAGCGCGTCCATGATGCGGGGGCCGGCCTTCTCCTTTGGCACCCCGGCGAGCTTCAACGGCAGATGGACATTGTCCGCCACGCGCGCCCAGGGCATCAGCGTCGCATCCTGAAAGACGAAACCGATATCGGAAGGCCGCTCGCCTGTGGCGGGCCACGAAAGCGTCCCCGCGTCCGGGGCGATCAGCCCGGCGACAATGCGCAGCAGCGTGCTCTTGCCGCAGCCGGACGGGCCCACCAGCGAAACGAAACCGCCCTCGCGAATTTCGGCATCCACGCCCGCCAGCGCGACCGTGCCGTTCGCATAGGTCTTGCCGATGCCGTCAAGTTCGATGAGGGGTAGCGCCTCGGGCGCGACTGCCGTCATTCCCCCGTCAGTTCTTTCTTGAGGTCGAGCCCGACGCCCTGGTTGACGAATTCGAGCGTGTAGGCGGAATGGACGCTGATGTCGCTCTCATAGACGCCCGCTTCGACCATCTCGTCGTAGAATGCCTGCCAGCGTTCGTTCGTCATCGCGCCGACGCCGAACTCGAGCGCCTCGCCGGAATCGACAATGCCGTTTTCCTTCATCAGCCGGATCGCGTTCGCGATCACTTCGTCGGTCATTTCCGGATTGTCGCGCTTGATGAGTTCGTTCGCGGGCGTGGGATCGCCATAGATGTAGCTGACCCATCCCCGGATGCTCGCGTCGACAAAGGCCTGCACCACTTCCGGCCGTTCCGCGATCATGCGGTCGCTCGCGAGGATGAAAGCGGCGTAACCCGGATAGCCGTAATCGGAAAGAAGGAAGACCTGCGGTTCGATGCCCTGCTGACGGATCATCTGGGGCTCGGAGGAAAGATAACCCTGCTGGATCGCGGTCTCGTCGGTGAGGAAGGGCGCGAGGTTGAACGTGTATTTGCGGATCTGCGTGTCCTCGAAACCGTATTTCGATTTCAGCCATTGCCAGAAGGCGCTCACCGTCGCATCCGACACCATGATGGGTTTGCCCTTCATGTCGGCGAGCGATTTCACGTCGTCGCGCGGATGGGTGATGAAGACCTGCGGATCCTTCTGGAACGAAGCCATGACCGCTTTTGCGCCCGCATCGGCAGCGGCGATGTTGAGCGGGATGAAGCTGTTCGAGCCGAGGCCGAACTCGACCGAATGGGCGCCGAGAAGCTGCGGCACGTTCACACCCGGGCCGCCCTGCAGGATTTCGACATCGAGGCCGGCCTCCTCGTAATAGCCGAGCGCGAGCGCCTGGTAGAAGCCGCCATGTTCGGCCTGTGCCTTCCAGTCCGTCGCAAAGGTGACATGAGCGAGGTTGCCGGACTGCTCACGCCCGGGCTCGAGGACGAGCACGATGGCGACGGCAACGGCTATGGCGGCGGCGATGCAGCCGAGAATGAGATTGCGGTTCATCGAAGTCTCCCCCCGATAGGCGCGGCGCATGCTCCGCGCGATGCGGTGGGATCGTATCAGCGCCCGCAGGCGAGAGCTACAGCGCGACAGGTGTCAGAGCGGCTCGCAATTGGCCTGGCGGCGAAGCGCGTCGATCTCGACCACGGAGTCCTCGGAAGTGATGAGCGAGCGGAAGAGCACGATGCCCCGCGCGCTCGGTGCGACCACGACCGGAATGCCTTTCGGTGTCGCCGCATTGTCGCTCGCGGCAAGGATGATCTCGATGTTTCCGCCCTTCACCTGACGGTCGTTGACGACAAAGAAGTTGTCCGTGTTGGATGCGAAGGTCGAAAGCGACCAGTAGGTGTCGGGAACGGGCGAGGTGAGCTTTACCGGCTGATTACTCACATCGTAGACGCAGGCCGTATAGAGAAGGTCGGGACTGGGACGGACGATCCCCCGCACCGAGGCACTGGCACGGTCCGGATAGACCGCCTTGTTGACTCCGCCCGCCTGGGCGGAGATTCCCGCCATCGCCCGGTCCATGATGCCGTAGGGCAGGCCGAAGACGGCGAGGATGTGAAACACGGCCGCCAGCGCGATGGTGCCGGCGATCCACATGGGCCAGGTTTTCATGACGAACATGCCTCCTTGGCAATCTGTGGCAACGCGATCCCGCCCGGGTTCTGCGCTGCGCTCTCGTCCGGATTGTAGAGCCGGAGCGTAAGGGTGAATGTGTCGCCGGTTTGACCGCCGCCGGTCGGAATCCAGTTCCCGTCCATTTCGTCGGGACCCACGGCGATGACGAAGCTTCCGTCCTCCTCGCGTGCCACCGTTTCGCCGCCATAAGAATAGCGGTCTTGAAGATTCGGAACGAGATAGTGGTCTTCGCCGTAGAGCGTGATGCTCCACCAGCGCGCAGGCAGATCGGAACCGGCGATCTTGTAGGAGCAGGAGACGCGCAGAGGATCTCCGGCGTCGTCGCGCGGCGCTGTGAAGTAGATCGTCTCACTGCGATTGAGCGCGAGGAGGCCTCCGATGGCCACGCGCGCGCGCGTGTAGGGATCGGCTTGCGCGCTTCCGATGGCGAGGCTGGTCTCCCATGGACCGACGGCGACTTCGCCGCCGAGACCGCCCGCGCGAAGGACAAATATTGCCGAGCCCGCACCAAGCACGAGAGCAACGACAAGGACGGTCACTAGCTTAAAGGCCAGCTTCAATTTCCCCCCTGAAGATCCTTCTGGACCCTAGGTTCCATCGGCATACCCTTCGCCACACCCCCGCGAGCGAATCAGTACGGCAAACATCCAACCGTGCCGCAACGGAACAGTCAAAGGGATAATGCGTGTGTAGTTAATGGCGGGCAGGAACCGGTGGAGAATTAGCTGCCTTCGAGTTCTTCGCGCTTCATTTCGAGTTCCAGCCAGCGCTCTTCGGCGGCTTCAAGTTCCGCTTTCAGCGTGTCGTGGCGCTCTGTCGTCTTGTGGAAGAGATCGGCGTCGCGGGCATAGAGATCGGGATCGGCCAGCATCTTTTCGAGTTCTGAAATCTCTGTTTCGAGCGCGGGCATGCGCGCCTGCAGTTCCTCGAGCGCGCGGGCGTCCTTGTAGCTGAGTTTGCTCTGCGTCCTGGTGCGCTCGGATTTGGGCGCGGTGGATGACGTCTGCTTCCGTGGCGCCGCACTGCTTTCCTTGCGCTGTCTCAGATAGTCCGAATAGCCGCCCGGGTATTCCTCCGCGTGACCCTCGCCGTCGAGCGCGACGACGGAGGTGACGACGCGATCGAGAAAGTCGCGGTCATGGCTCACCAGCAGAACCGTGCCGTCATAGTCCGACAGGACTTCCTGCAACAGGTCGAGCGTATCCATGTCGAGATCGTTGGTGGGTTCGTCGAGAACCAGAAGGTTCGATGGTTTCGCCAGTGCGCGGGCAAGCAGGAGCCGGCATTGTTCGCCGCCCGACAGCGCCTTCACCGGCTGGCGCGCCTGCGACTCGCGAAAGAGAAAATCGCGCAGGTAGGAAACCACATGCCGGGGATGTCCGCGCACCATCACCTGGTCGCCGCCGCCTTCGCAGAGCGTGTCCCACAGGCTCGCCTCCGGATCGAGCGAGGCGCGCGACTGGTCGATATAAACGGGCGTGAGGTTCGTGCCGAGGCGGACGCTGCCGCTGTCGGGCGCGAGATTGCCCATCAGTATTTTCAGGAGTGTCGTCTTGCCGGCGCCGTTCGGTCCGATGAAGCCGATCTTGTCGCCGCGCATGATGCGGGTCGAAAAATCACGGACCGCGACGCGTTCCGAACCGTCGGGTTGAGGCCAGACCTTGGTGACGTTCTTCACTTCCGCGACGAGCGAGCCGGATGCCTGCCCCGTTTCGGCGGCGAGATCTATGCGCCCCGTCTGCTGGACGCGGTTCGCGCGCTCCTTCCGCATCGTGTGGAGCCGCCGCAGACGTCCCTGGTTGCGCGTGCGTCGCGCAGAAATGCCTTCGCGCGACCATTGCGTTTCCTGCGCGATCAGCCGGTCGAGTTTGTGGGCGGTGACTTCCTCCTCCGCGAGAATCTTTTCGGACCACTCCTCGAAAGCGCCGAAACCCTTGTCGAGGCGGCGGACGATGCCGCGGTCGAGCCAGAGACAGCCGGCCGCGAGCCGCCGCAGGAAGGCGCGGTCATGGCTGATCAGAACGAAAGCGCCCCTGAACTGCGAGAGCCGTTCTTCGAGCCATTCGATGGAGGGAAGATCGAGATGGTTGGTCGGCTCGTCGAGAAGGATGATGTCCGGCTCCTCGGCGAGCACGCGGGCAAGCGCCGCCTTGCGGCCTTCGCCGCCCGACAGCGTGGCCGGATCGGCGGAGGGCGCGAGTTTCAACTCGTCGAGTGCGGCCGCCGCCTTGTGTTCCTCCGCGCCGCCCGCCATCGCATAATCGATGACGCGCGCAGCGCCGCCGAAATCAGGCACCTGTTCGAGATAGGCGACGCGCGTGCCCGGTTGACGGAAAACCTCGCCGCCATCGGGCTCGGAGAGGCCGGCCGCGATTCTCAGCAGGGTGGATTTGCCGCTTCCGTTTCGCCCGACAAGGCAAAGCCGGTCACCCGGCGCGAGCGCGAAACTCGCGCCCGAAACCAGGACCTGATCGGCAAAAGCGACGCGGACGTCGCGAAGGGCAAGGAGAGGAGCGGCCAATGTCGGTCAATCCGGTTGAACTGGCCGCCTGTATGGCGCATCGCGAAGGACGACGCAATTCCCGGCGCGAACTTACCGTCCGCCTGTTCGGAAGTTTGACGGACGGTCGCGGGAGGAGCGGGATTCGAGCTTCGGCGCGGCGTCGAAGATATCTGCAAGTTCGGCAAAGAAGCCGCTGCGCGGCGTGGTGGCGGCGACGATGGGGGCATCGCGGTAGCGCACGGCGCCCGGAAGCGGCGCGGGTGGCAAGCCCCTTTCGGCGGCGTTCATGTAGTTGCGCCAGGCGATAGCGGCGAAGTTGCCTCCCGCCGCGCCTTCGGTCGGTGTGTTGTCGTCATTGCCGAACCAGACGCCGGCAGTCTCATGGCCGGTATAGCCGACGAACCAGGCGTCGCGGTTGTCCTGGCTGGTGCCGGTCTTGCCCGCGGCGAGGCGGCCCGAGGGCGCGGCCGCGCGGCCGGTGCCTTCGGTAATCACCTGATGCAGCATGTAGGTCATGTCATGCGCCTGCTGGCGGGTTATGGCCTGCGTCGGTTCTGACTCGTGCCTGTAGAGAATGTCGCCGTTTTCGGCTTCGACGCTGGAAATGCCGTAGGGCTCCGCCCGGCGGCCTTCATTGCCGAAGGTCGAATAGGCCGATGTCAGTTCGAGGAGAGTGACTTCCGCGCTGCCGAGGACGATGGAGAGATTGCGTGGAAGCTGCCGCTCGATCCCGAGGCGGTTGGCGGCGCCGATGATGCGGTCCATGCCGACCTTTTCGCCGACCTGCACGGAGATGGTGTTGATCGAATTCGCCAGCGCGGTCGAGAGGTTCACCGTCCCCCAGTTGCGTTCCGAAGCGTTGCGCGGTGTCCAGCCGCCCATCGAAACGGGTTCGTCCGTTACCGGGCTGTCCGGTGTATAGCCGGCTTCGAGAGCGGCAAGATAGACGATCGGCTTGAACGCCGAGCCCGGCTGCCGCTCGGCCTGCGTCGCGCGGTTGAACTGGCTTTCGACGTAGGACTCGCCGCCGACCATGGCAAGCACGGCGCCGTCACCTGCAAGCGCGACGAGCGCACCTTGAGAGACGCTGCGCTCTTCACCCATTTCCTGGAGAGCTTGCCGGACGGCATTCTCGGCCGCGGTCTGCCGACCGGCGTCGAGCGTCGTGTGGACGGTGACGCGGCCCGTCATGTCGGGGAATTTCGCGCGCACCTCTTCGGCAACCCAGTCGACAAAATATTCGCGGCCCGCTTCGCGCGTGCGCGGCAGGACCTCGGCCGGGTTTTCACGGGCGCCGATGACTTCCTTTTCGGTAAGGCTGCCGGCGTCAACAAGCCGGTCGAGCACCTGACCGGCGCGCGCGCGGGCCCGCTCGATGTCGTTGGTCGGAGCGAAACGGCTTGGCGCTTTCGGCAGGCCTGCGAGAATGGCGGCTTCGGCGAGCGATACGTCGCGGACCGACTTGCCGAAATAGTATCGCGCGGCGGCGTCCATGCCGTAGTTTCCCGCACCCATGTAGATGCGGTTCAGGTAGAGCGAGAGAATTTCGTCCTTGGTCAGATTGTTTTCCAGCCACATGGTGATCAGCGCTTCCTGCGCCTTGCGCCAGATCGTACGGCTGTTGTCGAGATAGAGGTTCTTCGCGACCTGCTGCGTGATGGTTGAACCGCCTTCGACAAAGCCGAAAGACTTGACGTTGGTCCACATGGCGCGTGCGATGCCGCGCGGATCGAAACCGTTGTGCTCGTAGAAGCGGCGATCCTCGGTCGCGAGCACGGCCTTGACGAGATAGGGCGGCATCTCGCCAAGCGGCACGGTGGGCGCGGTGCGCCGGCCGCGCAGACCGATCTCGTCGCCCTTTGCGTTGAGCACCTTGATCGAAAGCGTTTCGCTCTGTGCCGTGTCGAGAGCGTGCTGGAGATTGGGCAAGGTGAAGAAGACAAGCGCGACGAACGCGAGCAGAAGCGCGGTTGCGGAGAAGGAGACCCATGTCAGCAGACGGGTCCGCCAGCTCTTGCGCATGCGAGGCTTGCGCTCCCTGCGCGATGTTTCCTCCGCGTCTTCCGGCGGCAAGTCGCGCATCATCCGGGCGCGGTGCTGCTGCGCGCGCATCGGATAGTGCGGATCGATGTTGTCGTCGTCGCCGGACACGGTTAACGCCTCGCTGAACCCAATATGGGCGTCCATCGGATGGCCGTTTCATGCGAGCGTCATGCCAGCCCCGTCTGGATCAAAACGAGACTGGCGAAACTTTGTGCGGGGAATGGGGCGGGATCGGGGCAATGCAGGGGCGGTGTGACCCTTTGACAAAAGTCCCTCGCCGCTGTTCTGTCCCGGAATGACCGAGAGGACCGAACCCTTCTGGCGCGCGAAGCGCCTCGATGAGATGACCCGCCAGGAGTGGGAAAGCCTTTGCGACGGCTGCGCGAAATGCTGCCTTGTGAAGCTCGAGGACGAGGATACGGGCGAGATCGAATATACCGATATCGCCTGCCGCCTGCTGGACGCCGAGACCTGCCGCTGCTCCGATTACCCGAACCGGTCGGTGCGCGTGCCCGATTGCGTGACGCTGACGGCGCAGAACCTGGAAGACATCGACTGGATGCCGCCCTCCTGCGCCTACCGGCTCGTGAAGGAGGGCAAGGACCTTCCCTGGTGGCACCCGCTCGTCTCGGGCGAATACGAGGCGGTGCGGCTCGCAGGGATGTCCGTCCACGGACGGTTCCTCTACGAGGACGAGGCCGACATGGAAGACCTGGAGGCTCGTATCGTCGACTGGCCGATGATGGCGCCGGAATAAAAGAACTGATCCGTCAGGCTCCTTTCAGCGTAACAGCGGGAAAGGACATGGAAGGAGCGGGCCCGTGACTTATCTGATCGCCTATGGCGTGACAGCCATCGTTTTTCTCGGACTGGATTACATCTGGCTGGGTTTCGTTGCGAAGGACTTCTATGCGCGTTCGCTCGGAAGCCTGATGCGCGACACGCCGGACTTCATGTCGGCCGGCATCTTCTATCTCTTCTACGTCGCAGGCATCGTCTTCTTCGCGGCGATGCCGGCCGAGAGCTGGAAGGGTGCACTCGCACGCGGCGCGCTTCTCGGTCTTCTGGCGTATGGCACCTACGACATGACCAACCTGGCGACGCTGAAAGGCTGGCCCTGGCGCATGGCGGCGGTGGACATGGCCTGGGGCGCGGCGCTGACCGCGCTGGCGGCGCTCGGGGGATATCTCGCCCTCAGAAGCGCCTGACCGTCACCGAACTGTCAAAAAAACGTCACACAGGGTAGGCGGCCGCCGCCCGAAATGCTAAAGGCTGGCCCCGGCGATTTTTGCCCGTGAAACGGCCGATTCGGGGAGGCCCTGTGCCGAAGAGTGCGCTCGACAAGGACCTGAAGAAGGTCGGACGGCTCGAAGAAGCGACGCAGGCGCTGTCGCGCTCGATCGCGGCGCCCGGACTGGCGATCCTCTTCCTCATCGCGATCTTCCTTTTCATGAGCGGCCTCGCGCCGGTGGGGCCCTTGAGCCTCTTCGTGATCGCGGGCGGCGTCATCGCCGGCTACATGGCCTTGAACATCGGCGCGAACGATGTTGCGAACAACATGGGGCCGGCGGTGGGCAGCCGCGCGCTGCCGCTGGGCGCCGCGCTCGTCATCGCCGCGATCTGCGAGGCGGCGGGCGCGATCCTCGCGGGCGGCGATGTCGTGAACACGATCTCGAAGGACATCGTGCGGCCGGCAGGCGAGATTGACGTGCGCGACTTCGTGATGCTGATGATGGCCTCGTTCCTCGCAGCCGCGATCTGGATTCACCTCGCGACCTTCCTGAATGCCCCCGTCTCGACCACGCACTCGATCGTCGGCGGCGTGCTCGGTGCGGGCATCGCGGCGGCGGGCTTCGGCATCGTCAACTGGCCGACCATGGGCGCGATTGCGGCAAGCTGGGTGATCTCGCCTGTGCTGGGCGGCCTGATCGCGGCGGCGCTGCTCGGCTTCGTCAAATGGCAGGTGCTCTTCCGCGAGGACCGCGTCGCGGCGGCGCGGCGATGGGTGCCCGTCATGATCGGCCTGATGGCGGGCGTCTTCGCCATGTATCTCGCGCTCAAGGGCTTCTCGAAGATCTGGAAACCCTCCACCGGCACGGTCTGGCTGCTGGGCGTCGCGGCCTTCGCTCTCGGCACGCTCGCGACCCGGCCCTGGGTCGTGCGCCGCGCGGCAACGCTCGAGAACCGGCGCAAGCATGTCGCGGGACTTTTCACGCTGCCGCTGATCTTCGCGGCGGGGCTGCTCTCCTTCGCGCATGGTGCGAACGACGTCGCGAACGCGGTCGGGCCGCTCGCGGCGATCGTCGCGGCGGCGGAAACGGGCCATGCCGCGACGGGCAATGTGACGCTGCCGCTCTGGGTGCTGATGATCGGCGCCCTCGGCATCTCGCTCGGCCTCGCGCTGTTCGGCCCGCGCCTCATCCGCACGGTGGGCACCAAGATCACCAAGATGGATGCCCCGCGCGCCTATTGCGTCGCGCTCGCTGCGGCGATCACGGTGCTGATCGCCTCGGCGCTGGGGCTCCCGGTCTCGTCCACGCATATCGCCATCGGCGGCGTCTTCGGCGTCGGCTTCCTGCGCGAGCAACTCGCCAATCTCGGCCTCCGGGCCGACGGGCCGAAACCGGTGAAGCCCTCGCCGAACGAACCTTCCTCGCTGTCGGCGACGCCGGAAGACGCGATCAGGAAGCAGATCAAGCGCGAGAAGCGCCGCCTCGTCCGCCGCCGCCACGTCGTCACCATTGCGGCGGCCTGGGTCATCACCGTGCCCGCCGCGGGCGGCCTCGCGGCGATCTTCTACGGGCTGCTGAAGACGCTGGTGACGTTCTGAGGCGGCGCTACTTCGCGTCCCTGAGCATCATCGCGAGATCGGCGAGGTAGGGGTCGTAGAGAAGCTGGCGCGCCTCGCGCAAGCCCGCCCAGTGACGGCGGCGCTGCATCTGCTCTTCCCATGTCTCGTGCTGCTGCGTGACGCGGAGCGGATACATGTCGACCTCGATGGGCTTCACGCGGACGCCGCGCCGCTTGATGGTGCGCCAGGCGCCCAGGGGCTCGGCGCCGACCACGCCCTCGACGCCCGCTTCCTCGAGCGCCTCCTGCGCGGCCGCCTGATGCGGGTCGAGCCCTTCCATCAATCCACCCTTCGGAAAGATCCAGCGGCCCGTGCGGCGCGAGGTGATGAGCAGGACGGCGACCTGGCCGTCGATCACCGCATAGGGGATCGCGCCCGCCTGCCGCTCGATCTCGGACTGGCGCGCGACGAAACGGAAACGGAGCGAGGTGGCGATTCTCTGGAGCATGGTCCTCCCCGGGGGCGCGGTTGCCGGAGTTTGCCGCGACTCGCGAAGAAAGGGGAGAGTTTGTAGGGCAGGGAGGTCGCTTTCTTTCCAACCCTCTCACAGGGGGAGGGTGGGATCGAGAGTGCGAACGTCATTCCGGCGAAAGCCGGAATCCATCTGACTCGCATATTCGCGACGGCCGCCCATGGACCCCGGCTTTCGCCGGGGTGACACCTGTTTTTGGTGAACCTGTTTTGGGAAAAGGCCGAAGTTCCGAGATATCCCCAGTTGTCAGCGCGGCGCTCCGTTCCTACTTTCCATCCATCTCCAGAATTGTGCGGGTGAACATGGCAAGGGCAGCGGCGAGGAAGCCGGCGGCGGCGCGCGTCTCCGTGACGCCGAAACCGCTCTCGGACGAGGACATCGACTGGGAGACGATCCGCGCGGAATACGAGATCGGCAAGCGGTCTCTCCCGGACATCGCGTTCGAAAACGGCATTCACTACAACAAGATCATCGGACGTGCGCGAACGGAAGGCTGGCCGAAGCGCGGCGAGGTCGAGGAACCGCAAAAGGTTGCGACGGAACTTGCCGAGGACGCGGAGGCGCTGGCGGCGCGGCTGACGCGGCTGATCGCGCGCGAGATCGCCGACATCGAACGGCAGCGCAAGACGGAACGCGACGAGGCGGAAGGCGAGCGGCAGGCGAGGCGGCTCGCGACGCTGGTGCGCTCCATCGACAAGCTGCATGAAATCGAGAAGGCGGCGAGGCAGGCGAAGAAGAATGACCCCGACAGCGACAAGGCAAGACGTCGCGCCGAGGACGAGGCGATCCGCGCCGGACTTGAGAGCCGCCTCGCTCGCCTCTTTGCCGCCGCCGATCAGGCGCAAGTTCCTGAAGAAGCTGACGGCGCGCGAAGCGCGGCTGCTGAGTGAGGACTGGCGCTTCTGGGCGCGCGACGACCAGCTCGCGCCCGAAGGCCCATGGACGACATGGCTGGTGCTGGGCGGGCGCGGCGCGGGCAAGACGCGGGCGGGCGCCGAATGGGTCAACGGCGAAGTCGCGGGCGGCCGCGCGGGCCGGATCGCGCTGGTCGGCGAAACGCTCGGCGATGCGCGCGAGGTGATGATCGACGGGCCTTCGGGGCTGCGCACCATCGCGCGGGCCGACGACCGGCCACGCTACGAGGTGACGCGCAGGCGCCTGCTCTGGCCGAACGGCGCGGTGGCGCATGTGTTCTCGGCGGGCGAGCCGGAAAGCCTGCGCGGGCCGCAATTCGATGCGGCCTGGGGCGACGAGCTTGCGAAATGGCGCTACGCCGAAGCGGCCTGGGACATGCTGCAGTTCGGGCTTCGGCTTGGGCAAAACCCGCGCCAGGTGATGACGACGACGCCGCGCCCCGTGCCGGTGCTGAAACGGCTGATCGCGGACAAGACGACGGCGGTGACGCGGGCGGCGACGCATGCGAACCGCGCGAACCTTGCCGACGGATTTTTCCGCACCGTGATCGCGCGCTACGAAGGCACGCGGCTCGGGCGGCAGGAACTCGACGCCGAACTGATCGAGGACAATCCGGACGCGCTCTGGAGCCGCGAGACGGTGGAGCGGGGCCGCGTCGCGAAGGCGCCCGCCGATCTCGTCCGCGTGGTGGTGGGCGTCGACCCACCGGCGGCGGGCGGACCCAGATCCGACGAATGCGGCATCGTCTGCGCCGCACTCGGGGAAGACGGGCAGGCCTATGTGCTGGACGACCGCTCCATGGGGCGGCTGTCGCCGCTCGCCTGGGCAAAGCGCGTCGCCGGTTGCTACCGCGCGCATGAGGCGGACCGGATCGTCGCGGAGGCGAACCAGGGCGGCGACATGGTCGGCACGGTGATGCGGCAGGAACTGCCCGAAGCGCCGATCCGGCTGGTGCGCGCGACGCGGGGAAAGCGGGTGAGGGCGGAACCCATCGCCGCGCTTTACGAGCGCGGGCTGGTCCACCATGTCGGCGCCTTCGCGAAGCTCGAGGACCAGATGTGCGACTGGGTGCCCGGCGCGAAGAGCCCCGACCGGCTGGATGCCCTGGTGTGGGCGTTGACGGAGCTGATGCTGAAGGGCGAGGCGGGAGAGCCGAGGATGCGGAGGTTGTAGAGAATTGAATTCTCTTCCCACCCTCCCCTTGAGGGAGGGTCAACAAAATTCGAGCGGTACGCGAAGAATTTTTCGGGGCGGGGTCGCAGCACCAAATTGAGCGAACACGCCCGCGCCTCCATCCGCAGCACCTCAGCGCCCCCGCCCCAAACGGGCTTCGCCCGTTTGACCCTCCCTCAAGGGGAGGGTGGGAAGAAGGGAAGGAGCGCAGGGCGAAAGGTCCGGACCGGCTCGACGCACTCGTCTGGACACTGACGGAATTGACGCTCAAGGGTGGGGCAAGGGAGCCTAAACTGAGGCGTTCATGATTGCGAGAATGGCGCCTGTTTTCAGCGTGAAACACGCAAGGGCCCACGCGGTTAGTCTTTCATTAAACAGACAATGTGACCTTGAGGGGCCGCTGCCGGAAGGCTTCGCAGCGGGTTGGTAGAGTTCTGTCCGAGGTCCGCCCATGCCGATCGGCATTCTTCAGCATCTGGCGCGCGAAAGCGCGCTCATCAAGTCCGACACGATCCAGCGCACGCTCGAGGCGATCCGCACCCATCTGGAGATGGATGTGGCCTATGTCTCGGAATTCGTCGGCAATTTCTCCGTGATGCGGCAGGTCGATGCGCCGGGGCTGGAAGAACTGGTGAAGCCGGGCGATGCGAACTCGCTGGACGATGTCTATTGCCGCCATATCCTGGAAGGCCGGCTGCCTGAACTGATGCCCGACACCTCGCAGATCCCCTTCGCGGCCGCCATGCCGATCACGGCGATGATCGGTTCGCATGTGAGCGTGCCGCTGCGCCGCCCGGACGGCGAGACCTACGGCATGTTCTGCTGCTTCTCGTCGAAGCCGAAGCCGTCGCTGAACGAGCGCGATCTCAACATCACGCGCGCCTTTGCGAGCCTGGCGGCGGAACAGATCGGCCGCGACCTGGAATCGACCCGCGAGCGGGACGAGAAGATTGCGCGTATCCGTTCGGCGATCGACGCGGAAGCCTTTTCGCCGGTGCTGCAGCCGATCGTCGATCTCTACAGCAACCAGACCATGGGCTATGAATGTCTGACGCGGTTCGCCGCCCTGCCGCTTCGCACACCCGATCTGTGGTTCAACGAGGCGGCGGAAGTGGGGCTCGGCACGGAACTCGAACTGGCGGCACTGCGTGCCGCGCTGAAGAGTTTCGCGCATCTGCCGGAGGATGTGACGCTGTCGCTGAATGCCGCGCCGGAAACGCTGCTGCATGAGGGTTTTCCGGCAATCTTCGCGGGATGGCCGATGAACCGGGTCGTGCTGGAGGTGACGGAGCATGCGGAAGCCGCCGATTACGACGCGTTGCGCGTGGCGCTGAAGCCGATGCGCGCCAAGGGGCTGAAGCTCGCGGTGGACGATGCGGGCGCGGGCTATGCGAGCCTGCACCACATCCTGAAGCTCGAACCCGACATGATCAAACTCGACATGTCGCTGACCCGCGACGTGCACACCGATCCGGCGAAACGCTCGCTCGCCGCCGCATTGCTCCTCTTCGCGCGCCAGACCGGTAGCGAGATCGTCGCCGAAGGGATCGAGACGGCGGAAGAACTGGAAGTGCTGAAGTCGCTCGGCATCTCGAAGGGCCAGGGCTACCTGCTCGGCCGCCCGGCGCCGCTGGAAGAAGCGGTGGCGTCGCTGAAATCGGCAAGGGCCGCGCCTTACATTTTTTCGTGAATGTAATCCGCTTCAAACACCGAGTGTCACCCCGGCGGAAGCCGGGGTCCATCTGACTCCCGTACTGTTAGCGCCTGCCCATGGATCCCGGCTTTCGCCGGGATGACATTGTTGGGGGTTGCGCGCGAATCCAAGGAACAGCCTCCATGCCCAATCCGCTCGCCGCGCTGCTCGGCGCGTTGCGCTTTCGCGTACCTGAAACGAAGCAGTCTCGCGTTGCGCCGATGATCGCGCTGCACATGCAGGGGCGCGCCGTCTGGACGCCGCGCGACTATGCGGCGCTGGCCGACGAAGGCTACAGGCGGAACGCGGTCGCCTATCGCTGTGTGCGCATGATCGCGGAGGCGGCGGCGAGCCTGCCCTGGCTGCTTTACGACGGCGACCGGGAACTCTCCGACCATCCGCTGCTCTCGCTGATCGAGCGGCCGAACGGGAGCCAAGCGGGCGCGGACTTTTTCGAGAGCTGGTACAGTTTCCTGCAGGTGGCGGGAAACAGCTACATGGAGCTCGTGGAGGTGGACGGGAGCCCACGCGAACTCTACGTGCTCAGACCCGACCGCATGAAAGCCGTGCCGGGGCGGAACGGCTGGCCGGAGGCCTATGAGTATTCCGTCAACGGACGGATCGTGACGATCCCCGCCGGGGCGCGGAGCGCCGTGCTGCACATGCGGCTCTTCAACCCGGTGGACGATCATTACGGGCAGAGCCCGCTCGAAGCCGCGGCCTGCGCCATCGACATCCACAATGCGGCGGGAAGCTGGAACAAGGCGCTGCTCGACAATGCGGCGCGGCCCTCCGGCGCCCTGGTCTACAAGGGCGGCGAGGCGGGCGCGAACCTGAGCGAAGACCAGTTCGAGCGGCTGAAGCGCGAGCTCGCCGAGAACTACCAGGGCGCGGCGAATGCCGGGCGGCCGCTGCTGCTGGAAGGCGGGCTCGACTGGACGAGCATGGGGCTCAGCCCGAAGGACATGGACTTCATCGAGGCGAAACACGCGGCGGCGCGCGACATCGCGCTCGCCTTCGGCGTGCCGCCGATGCTGTTGGGCATCCCGGGCGACAACACCTATGCGAACATGCGCGAAGCAAACCGGGCCTTCTGGCGCGGCACCGTGCTGCCGTTGGCGGGCCGCACCGCGCGGGCGCTGACGCACTGGCTCGGGGCCCGCTACGAGGGGCGCTTGCGGCTCTGGTACGACGCGGACGGCGTCGACGCGCTCTCGGCCGACCGCGACGCGCTCTGGGCGCGCGTGTCGCGCGCGGATTTCCTCAGCGATGCCGAGAAACGCGAGGCGGTGGGATATGGCGTGGCGACAAGAGGAACTACGGCGCGAGCGACTTCGATTTCCTGATGTTCTGCACGGCGATGATGACGTCGATGAAGCCGAAGATCATGAAGACGAAGCCGAGGCCGATTTCCCGCATCTCCCAGGACAGGAAGATCAGCATGACCGCGACGACAAGGCTGAAGGCGCTGTGCGGCGTGATCCTGTAGCCCTTGATGACGACGAGGGCGGGCACGGAAATGCCGCGAAGCCGCGTCCGCTCTTCGAGCCATACGAGGAGAATGGGGCCGCAGGCCAGCGCGGCGCCCATGCCGAGGATCATCCAGTGGTCGGTCGTCATGAAGCGGGTTCTTTCGCGAGGGACGGAACGGTGGAAGAGACATCATACACGAAAGAGACGTCCGTGTGGGCGATAGACCGCCGCGTGCCCGTGGCGGTGATCGTGACGATCCTCGTGCAGTCGGCGGCGGCGCTCCTCTGGGCGGGCGCGGCGAACGAGCGCCTCGGCGCGCTCGAGGCGCGGACGGAGCGGATCGGCGAACTCGTCGAGCGCACCGCGCGGCTGGAGGAGCAGGCGAAGGCGGCGAATGCGGCGCTGGGGAGGATCGAGGAGAGGTTGGGGCGGTAGCTTTTCCACCCTCCCCTTGAGGGAGGGTCAAACGGGCGAAGCCCGTTTGGGGCGGGGGCGCTGAATATCGCCGGACTAATTCGGTGGTGTGTTCATTGCGGCAACGCCGCGACCCCGCCCCGAAATTTGTTTCGCTAACGCTCACAAATTGTCGACCCTCCCTCAAGGGGAGGGTGGGAAGAAGGAAAGTGAAGGCGCCTTCGGGCGCCTTTTTTGTTGCGCGGAAACATCCCACCACGGAGGAAACGAGTGACCGAGGCCGTGACGAAACAGGCGGGCGAGCGCAAGGCCGCGCGCTTCGAGGCGAAGGCGGTGAAGGCGGACGGGAGTTTCGAGGGCTATGCCTCGCTGTTCGGGGCGGAGGATCTGGGCCGCGACGTGGTGATGCCGGGCGCGTTCCGCAAGTCGCTTCTGAAGCGGGGCGCGCGCGGTGTGAAGCTCCTCTACCAGCATGAGCCGAACGAGGTGATCGGCACCTGGGAGGAGATCGCGGAGGATGCGCGCGGGCTCTTCGTGCGCGGGCAGCTCCTCACCGACGTCATGCGCGCCCGCGAGGTGCTGGCGCTGATGCGCGCCGGCGCCGTCGACGGGCTCTCCATCGGCTATCACGTGGTGAAGGCGGAGAGCGACCGCGCGAGCGGCGCGCGCCGCCTCCACGAAGTCGACCTCTGGGAAATCTCGGTCGTGACCTTTCCGATGCTGCCCGCCGCGCGGGTGAGCGCGGTGAAGGGCACGCGGCCGACGACACGCGAATTCGAACGCTGGCTCATGCAGGACGCTGGGTTCAGCCGGACGGAAGCCCGGACGATCGTCCACCGGGGCTTCAAGGCGCTGCCCGCCCCGCGGGAGGCGGGGAGCGCGAGCGACCAGGCGCTGGCCCGCGCGTTCCGTGCGGCGGCGCGGCTCTTCACGAGCTGAACCCGACACTCACCCACCATCATCCCGACACATCAACGGAGACGACACATGTCGCAATGGAACGACGGCGTGCCGCGCATCGGCGCGTCGCTGAAGGAAGAGGCGCGCGCGCCCGAGACGAAGAGCGGCGAGGGCCAGGCGAGCGCGCATGAAGTGCGCGAGGCGATGGACGAGTTTCTGTCGTCCTTCGAGGAATTCAAGTCCGCGAATGACGAAAGGCTCGGCGAACTCGAACGCAAGCTGACCGCCGACGTGATTGCGGAGGAAAAGGTGGAGCGCATCAACCGCGCGCTCGACCAGCAGAAGAAGAAGCTCGACGAGCTGACGCTCGCCGCCCAGCGCCCCGACCTCGGCGGCCGGGCGGAAACCGGCCATGCCGAGCGCGAGCACAAGCGCGCCTTCGAGGGCTATGTGCGCAAGGGCGAGGCGCAGGAGCTGCGCGGGCTGGAGGCGAAGGCGCTGTCCATGCAGTCCGATCCCGATGGCGGCTATCTGGTGCCGGCCGAGACGGAGCGCATGATCGAGCGGATCGTCTCCGAGGTCTCGCCGATCCGCGCCATTGCCGGCCTGCGCCGGATCGGGGCGCAGAGCTACAAGAAGCCCTTCTCGACGGGCGGCGCGCAGACCGGCTGGGTGGGCGAGACGGAGGCGCGGCCGCAGACGGCGACGCCCTCGCTCGCCGAGATCGAGTTTCCGGCGATGGAGCTCTATGCCATGCCGGCGGCGACGCCGACGCTGCTCGACGATGCCGCGGTCAATATCGACCAGTGGCTCGCCGAGGAAGTGCAGACCGCCTTCGTGGAACAGGAGGGCGCGGCCTTCGTCAATGGCGACGGCGTGAAGAAGCCGCGCGGCTTTCTCGACTATGACCGCGTGGCGGACGGCGCCTGGGAATGGGGCAAGCTCGGCTTCATCGCGACCGGAAACGAAGGCGGCTTTCCGACCTCGAACCCCGGCGACAAGCTGATCGACCTCGTCTATGCGGTGAAGTCCGGCTACCGCGCGAATGGCCGCTTCGTGATGAACCGCACCACCCAGGCGGCGATCCGCAAGTTCAAGGACACCGAAGGCAATTATCTCTGGCAGCCCGCACTTGCGGCCGGCCAGCCGCCGACGCTCTTGAACTATCCGGTGACGGAGGCCGAAGACATGCCTTCCGTCTCGGCGGATGCGCCCGCCGTCGCCTTCGGCGATTTCCGGCGCGGCTATCTCATCGTCGACCGGGTGGGCGTGCGCGTGCTGCGCGATCCCTACAGCGCCAAGCCTTACGTGTTGTTCTACACGACGAAGCGGGTCGGCGGCGGCGTGCAGAACTTCGAGGCGATCAAGTTCCTCCAGTTCTCGTCGTGAGGGTGAAGCCATGCGTGACATTCACAACGGACTGAAGGCGGTGCAGACGCTCGCCCCGAAAGTGACGGCGGAAACGCGCTATGGCGCGCCCGTCGACCGCAAGGGCTTCGGCGCGGTGGAACACATCGTCTCCGTCGGCACGGCGGGCGACGCGCTGTCGGAGACGGTGTCGATCGCCTGCGTGATCGAGGCCTCCGACGACGGCGCGACATGGGCCCCCGTGACGGCGGCGCATGAGGTGCTGGGCGAGGCGCCCGACGAAGCGGGCGTCTTCGCGATGCTCGACGGCGCGGCGGCGGACCTCCGCGACTACCGCATCGGCTATGTCGGCCCGGCGCGCTACACGCGCATCGGCGTCGTGCTGACGGGGACGCATACGGAGGGCACGCCCCTCGCGGCGCTCGCGCTTCTCGGCGCCGCGCAGCTGAAGCCGGTGGACTGATCTTCAGCGATGCAAGCCCACCCGCCCCTGGGGGCGGGTCGAAAAATTCGAGCTTGCGAGGAATTTTTCGGGGCGGGGGAAATGAACGGCGCCCCCGCCCCGAAATTCACACGGCTTAAAAGCCGCATGAATTTCGACCCTCCCCGAGGGGAGGGTGGGAAGCAAATCTTTCTTCGAATGGAACCTTCTTGATGACCCTCACCCTCATCGAAGGCCCGGCCGAGGAGCCGGTGTCGCTGGCGGAAGCGCGCGCGCATCTGAAGCTCGATGCGACGGAGGAGGACGCGCTGCTCGGCGCGCTCGTCACCGCCGCGCGCACGCTGCTCGAGGCGGAAACCCGGCGCGCCTTCCTGACGCAGCGCTGGCAACTGACGCTGGACGAATGGCCGGCGGGCGCCCTGGCGCTGCCGCTCGCGCCGGTCGCGAGCGTGATCGCGGTGAAGGTGGCGGCAATGAGCGGCGCCATGATCGCGATCGATCCCGGTTTCTACGAGGTGGACGCGAAGGGCGAACCGCCACGCCTTGCCGCGAAACGCGGGCAGGCCTGGCCGATGCCCGCGACGCGGCTCGCCGGGATCTCGGTCGATTTCGAGGCGGGCTACGGCACGGCGGCGGATGTGCCGATGCCGCTCCGCCAGGCGGTGCTGCTGCTCGCGGCGCACTGGTTCGAGAACCGCGAGCCCGTGGGCGACGGCGTGGAGCTGCCGCTCACCGTCTCGGCGCTCATTGCGCGCTACCGGAGACACCGGCTGTGACGCGGCGGCCGCGCATTGGCGAGATGCGCGAGCGCGTGACGCTGCAATCGCCGGTGCGCGCGCCGGACGGCGCGGGCGGCGCTGACATTGCGTGGGACGCGGGCGCGACGGTCTGGGCGAAAGTGGAAGCGCGCGGCGGCGACGAGCGCGCGGCCGGCGAAAGGCTGGCGGCGCGGGCGCGGCTCCGCGTGACGATCCGCTACCGCGCCGGCGTGACGGCGGAGATGCGCCTGCTGTGGAACGGGCGCGCGCTCGGCATCACGGGCTTGCGCGATCCGGACGGACGCAAACGCTTTCTTGTGCTGGATTGCGAGGAGGAGGCATGAACGCCGACGGGGCGCTCCAGAAGGCCGTTTACGAGCGGCTGGCGGGCGATGCGGCGCTGACGGCGCTCGTCGCCGCGCGCATCTACGACAATCCGCCGGGAGACACCGGCTTCCCCTATCTCACGCTGGGCGAGAACGAGACGCGCGCCTGGCCGGGCGGCACGGAACACCGGCTTGCGCTAACTGCGTTTTCGCGCGGCGGCGGACGGGCGGAGGCAAAGCGCATCATGGGCGCGGTGAGCGCGGCGTTGCACGACGCAGAGCTGACGCTCGAGGGCCATGCGCTCGTCAACCTGCGCTTTCTCGACGGCACGACGCGGCGCGAGGCCGACGGCACAACCTGGCGCGGCACGATCCGCTTTCGCGCGGTAACGGAAGAAACGGGAGAGGCGACATGACGGCCCAGAAAGGCAAGGACCTGCTGCTGAAGCTCGACAGCGACGGCGCGGGGAACTTCGTGACCGTGGCGGGACTGCGCTCGCGCGCCATTGCCTTCAACGCGCGGGCGGTGGATGTGACCCATGCGGATTCGGCCGGGCGCTGGCGCGAGCTGCTGGAAGGCGCGGGCGTGCGCTCGGCCGCGCTCACCGGGCGCGGCATTTTCAGGGATGCGGCATCCGATGCCAGCGTGCGAGAGATCTTCTTTGCGGGTGCGATCCGCGACTGGCAGGTGGTGATCCCCGATTTCGGCACGGTGGCGGGCAAGTTCCAGATCACCGCGCTCGAATTCTCCGGCGACCATGACGGCGAAGTCAGTTTCGACCTCGCGCTCGAAAGCGCGGGCGAGATCGGCTTTGTGGCGATGTGACGGGGGTCAGTCCTCTCGCTCGCACCAGAGCTTCGGCTTCGGCGGCGGGCGCTTCAACTGACCCTTGCCTTCAGGAAAGGAAGGCGCTTCCCGGTAGGAGAAGCCGCCGAGCTGATAGCCGATATTGATGAGGGCAAGCGCCTTCGGGACAACCACTTCGCCGGTCGCACCGTCCTCGATCCAGATGGCAATATGTTTCGGGCCGAGGCCGATCTGCGGAGGTTCGTATCCGAGCGTGTAGCTCGCGCCGGGCTTCGCATCGAGCATGACCGGAATCTTCGCCCAGCCATAGATGGGCTGATAGTTCCCGTCCATGCCGATATAGAAACTCAGATAGAAGGCGAGGGCGCGCGGTCCGGACGATACCCTGATCGCGTGCGTATCTTCGGCGAGCCTTTCGCCATCGATGGCGACGATCCTGACTTCGCCTTCGTCCTGCTCGCCGAGCAGGAATTTCTCGACCTTCCTGGCCCTGGCGGTGACGAGAGCCGTGTCTTCGCCGGCGGGCTCCACATAGCTTACGTTCGGTGCCTTGTCGCCGATGATCTGGCCGATCAGGGTTTCGCTCATGAGCACGACTTCCGCGTCCCGCAGCGGCCTGCGGAAGACAGTTTCGTTCGTCGCCTCGTTCTCCACATAGACCGTGTCGTCGCTGTCGTCCTCCCACTTGACGACGAAGACATCGCCGGGTGCGGCATCGATCCGGACCGGCATCAGCCGGTTCTTGTAGACGACGACGAGCGAGTGGGGGCCCGGGGCGAGGTCGTGCCGGTCGCAGGTTTCGAGTTCGCCGGGCAGGAAACGCCCGTCGATATAGAGGACGCGGGAGCTGTCCTTCCCGAAGGTGCCGCCGACGACATCGCCGCGAATGGTGGCAAGCGAAGGGTCTTGCGGCGGCGGCGCGGGTTCGCGCTCCTGCGCCTCGGCCGAAACGGCAAGCAGCAGGAACAGCGCACTGGCGAGACGGAGTTTCACGGCAAGCCCCTCATTGCGGGCGCTTCCCCCTGAAGCGCCACCCCGAAGGAAGAATAACGGGTTTACGCGAGGCAAATCCACCGGGAAGGACGGAGCATGGCGAACAGGCACAGGGGCGAGGTCGAGGCCGTGCTCGGCGGCGAGCGCATGACGCTGGTGCTGACGCTGGGCGCGCTGGCGGAGCTTGAGCAGGCGTTCGGCGGTGAGGACATGCTCTCGCTCGCAGGCCGCTTCGAGACGGGGCGCATTGCGGCGATGGACGCCGTGAAGATCATCGGCGCCGGACTGCGCGGCGCGGGCTATGAGCGTTCCGACGAAGAGGTTGCGCGCATGACGGCGGAGGGCGGCGCGGCCGGCTTCATCGCCATCGTGGCGGACCTGCTGTCGGCGACGTTCGGCGGCGCGCCGTGAACGAGACGCGCTTTCCCTGGGAAGAGGCAATGACGCTCGGCCTCGGCACGCTGCGTCATCCGCCGGACATCTTCTGGCGGATGACGCTGCCGGAACTCGCCGCGGCGGCGCGGGCCGCGCGGCCGGAGGATCAAGGCGCGATGAGGCGGGAGGAACTGGCGGAAATGATGACGCGGTTCCCGGACGCCTGCCGGAACGCCGGACGAGAGGCGACAGGAAAATGACATCGCTGCGGTCATAATAATTGTTGCCGTCTTCGGCGAACCGAACGTACGATTTCACCTTGGGGTGGCCGGTGCGGCAGCATCGGCCCGAATCGGGTGTCTGGGGGACGAGGATGAAATCCATCATTCGCGTGGGTGCGGCCATTGCCGCGCTGCTGATGCTTGCGGCCTGTGCGACGAAGCCGGCCATTCCGTTCGACAGCTCGTCGGCCGGAGAGATCAAGACGATCGGGATATTGACGCCGAGCATGCCGGACGAGCCGTCCGCCATTCTCGCAAGCAGCGTCGGCCAGAGCTTCGGCCTTGTCGGCGCGCTGATCGATGCCGGCATGCAGGAAGCGCGGGAAAGCGACCTCGAAGCCATCCTGAACAGCAAGCAGTTCGTCGCGCATGACAAGCTGATCGACGGCATCACGGCCTCGCTCGAGGCGCAGGGATACACGGTGCGCAAGGTCGCCGTGACGCGGACGGAGCGGGATTTCATGAAGGCCTATCCGTCGTCGAATACGGAGAAGGTGGACGCCTATCTCGACCTGGTGATGAGCGGCTACGGGTATATCGCCGCCGGCATCGCGAGCGGCACGCCCTACCGGCCCATCGTCGTCACCCAGGTGCGGCTCGTGAGCGCGAGGGATTCGAGCGTGCTCATGGAGGATGTCGTCTACTACAACCGCCTGAACTCCAGCATCGAGACGACGAATGTGACGATTTCGCCGGACCCGGCCTATTCCTTCCCGGATTTCTCGGATCTGGAAAACGACCCGAACAGGACGGTGGAAGGGCTCGACGTTGCCTTTGCGAAGTCCACGGAAGCCATCGGCACATTGTTGCGCTGAACGAAAGGCGGAACAGATGACGTTGACCAGATGGCTTTCCTGCCTCTGCCTTGCGGCGGCACTCGGGGGATGCGCGACGAGGGCGCCCGATCTCGCCCCGCTGGTGCAGATCGCGCCCAAGTCCTGCACCGCCGCGCCCGACGTGACGCGGGCGCATGCCTTGCCCTTCGACACCGAAGACAAGGCGGAGCCGGTCCGGCTCACCATCGAGGAGCAGAGCCCGTGCCTCGACGAAGGCGGCGTGAAGAGCCTTTACGAGGTCTTCGCCCTGCCGGAGCTCTCCTATCCGATCATCGTGACGGTGCGGAGCCTGCCGAGCACGAGCGGCATTCTCGCGCCGCGTATCGTGCTGCTCGACAAGGACGGCGGGATGCTGCGCGAACTCGACCGCGAGGCGGTCCATTTCCGCGGCACGGCGCTCACCGCGATGCTCAGGACGAGACCGGAGGAACGCTATCTCGTGGTCGCCTCCGATCCCGACGTGGTCGGCAGCGACATTTCGCGCGTGCACGGGGCCGTCAACCAGCAGATGGTCTCGACCGGGGCCGTCATGTTCACGGTCTATACGGGTTCGGAATCGACGGCGAACATGACCTATGCCCATAACGGCACGATCCAGGTATCGGCGCGGGCGATCCCGACCGCACAGTAAATCGCCGCTGAACGTCAATCGAACGCGCCGGGCCTCCTCCGGCGCGTTTTCTTTTGCGGGAACAGATGACAGACACAGATCCCGAACAACTCGCCGCCGCGATGGCGCAGGCGGGCGAAGCGGCGCGCGGCTTTGCGCTGGACGCGGAGCGTTCGCTGAAATCCGTCACCGACGAGTTCCGCCGCGCGACGCGCGAGGGGCGCGGCTTCGGCGATGCGCTCGCCAATGCCTTCGAGGGCGCGGCGCTGAAGGGGCGTTCGCTGTCGGATGTGCTGAAGAAGCTGGCGCTCGACCTGTCGCGCATGGCGCTCGAGCGCGCGGTAAAGACGATCTCCGGCGCGGTGGCGGGCGGCATCGGCAATGTCGTGGGCGGGCTCGTCGCGAGCGCGGACGGGAACGCGGTGGCAGATGGGCGCGTGCTGCCCTTCGCGAAGGGCGGCGTTGTGTCGAGCCCGATGCTGTTTCCGCTGCGCGGCGCGACGGGGCTTGCGGGCGAGGCGGGAGCGGAGGCGATATTGCCGCTGCGGCGCGGGGCGGACGGACGGCTTGGTGTGGCGGCCGAAGGCCGCGCGGCGCCGGTGAACATCACCTTCAACGTGACGGCGGCGGACGCGGACAGCTTCCGCCGCTCGGAATCGCAGATCGCCGCCATGCTCGCGAGAACGGGCGCGCGCGGGCGGAGGAACCTCTGACATGGCCTTTCACGAAATCCGCTTTCCGCTGCCGATCGCGCTTGGCGCGTCGGGCGGGCCGGAACGGCGCACCGAGATCGTCACGCTCGGTTCCGGCCGGGAGGAACGCAACAGCCCCTGGGCGATGTCGCGGCGGCGCTACAATGCGGGGCTCGGCCTGCGCAAGCTCGACGACATCCACGAGCTGATCGCCTTCTTCGAGGCACGGCGGGGCAGGCTCTACGGCTTTCGCTGGCGCGACCGCGCGGACTGGAAGAGCGGCGCGCCGGGCGAAACCGTGACGCCGCTCGACCAGGCGCTCGGCACGGGCGACGGCGAGCGCATGGTGTTTCCGCTCGTGAAGACCTATGTGTCGGGCGAAGCGAGCTACACGCGCGAGATCGCGAAGCCGGTCGCGGGAAGCGTGCGCGTGAGCGTCGCGGGTGCGGAGCAAGAAGAAGGTGTGGATTTTGCCGTCGATCATGCGAGCGGCGTCGTCACCTTCGCCGTTGCGCCGGCTGCGGGCGAGAGCGTGACGGCGGGATATGAATTCGATGTGCCGGTGCGCTTCGACACGGATTTCCTCGACATCAACCTCGCCGCCTTCGAGGCGGGCAGCGTGCCCGACATTCCGGTCATCGAGATCAGGCTCTAATCCATGAAAGCCCTCTCTCCCGAATTCGCCGCGCATGTCGCGGGCGGCGTGACGACGCTTGCCTGGTGCTGGAAGCTCGTCCGCCGCGACGGCACGGTGCTCGGCTTCACCGAGCATGACCGCGACCTCGCCTTCGACGGCACGACATATGAGGCGGCGGGCGGCTTCACGGCATCGGCGCTTGAAAGCACCGGCGGGCTCAACATCGACAATCTCGATGTCGCGGGCGCGCTCAGTTCCGCGCGGCTCGACGAAGGCGATCTTGCGGCCGGGCTCTACGACGATGCGGAAGTGGAGATCTGGCGGGTGAACTGGGCGGATGCCGAACAGCGTGTGCTGATGCGGAAGGGAAATCTCGGCGAAGTGTCGCGCTCGGGAAATGCCTTCTCGGCGGAGCTGCGCGGCCTCGCGCATCGCCTGAACCAGCCGGTGGGACGGCTCTATCAGTATGGCTGCGACGCCGATTTCGGCGACGGGCGCTGCGGCCTCGACGCGGGCGAATGGACGGCGGCGGGAACGGTCGCGGGCGCGAGCGGCAACCGGGACCTGATCGTGGAGGGGCTCGACGGTTTTGCCGCCGGGCACTTCGCGCGCGGGCGCGTTGTCTTCACGAGCGGTGCGAACGACGGCGCGGCGATGGAAGTGAAGGCGCATGGAGAGGGCGGCCGCATCGAACTCTGGCGCGCGATGGCGCGGGAGGTTGCGATTGGCGACGACCTCACCGTGACGGCGGGCTGCGACAAGCAGTTCGCAACCTGCCGCGCGAAGTTCGCGAATGGCGCGAATTTTCGCGGTTTCCCGCACATGCCGGGCAACGACTTCGTGGTTGCGGGCGCAGGCGATTGAGATGACGGCGCGGAGCGACATCGTGACCGCGGCGCGCGGCTGGATCGGCACGCCCTATCGCCATCAGGCGAGCGTGAAGGGGGCGGGCTGCGACTGTCTCGGGCTCCTGCGCGGCGTCTGGCGCGAGGTGGTGGGGCCGGAACCGGAAACACCGCCCGCCTATACGGCCGGCTGGGCGGAAGCGCCGGGCGCGGCGGGCGGCGAGGCGATGGCGGAAGCGGCGCGGCGGCACATGAACGAAGTCGCCTGCGCGGAGGCGCGGGCGGGCGATGCCGTCCTTTTCCGGATGAGGCCCAACGGGCCGGCGAAGCATGCGGCGATCCTGAGCGGGGAGGCGCGCATGATCCACGCCTGGTCCGGCCATGCGGTGGTCGAAACCTCGCTCGGGCGCTGGTGGCGGGAGCGCCTGGTGTTCGCGTTCCGCTTTCCGGGTGTGGAGGGCTGAGGCATGGCAACGCTTGTTCTTTCGAGCGCGGGGTCGGCGCTCGGCAGCGCGCTGCTGCCGTCCGGCCTCTCGTTCTTCGGTACGACGATCTCGGGCGCGGCGCTGGGCGGCGCGCTCGGCTCGCTGGCGGGTTCCTACGTCGACGCGCAGCTCTTCGGCACGTCAAGCCATGCCGAAGGGCCGCGACTCGGCGACCTGCATGTCATGGCGTCGAGCGAAGGCGCGGCCATTCCGCGCGTCTATGGCCGCGCACGGATCGGCGGACAGGTAATCTGGGCGACGGACTATGTGGAGCACCGCCGCACGCGCTCGGCGGGCGGCGGCAAGGGCGGCGGCTCGTCGGCGAGCGTCACGGAATACAGCTACAGCGTCTCTTTCGCCGTCGCGCTCTGCGAGGGCGAGGTGACGCGGATCGGCCGCGTCTGGGCGAACGGCAAACCGCTCTCGCTCGGAAACCTGACCTGGCGGCTGCACCGGGGCGGCGAAACGCAGGAAGCCGATCCGCTGATCGAGGCGATGGAAGGCGCGGCGCCCGCCTATCGCGGCACGGCGTACGTCGTCTTCGAGGACATGGATGTGTCGCCCTTCGGCAACCGCATCCCGCAACTGAGTTTCGAAGTGTTCCGCACGCTCGACACGGTGGAGGGACTGGTGCGCGCGGTGACGATGATCCCGGGCGCGGGTGAGTTCGTCTACGATACCGTTGCCATGCGCGAAATCCTGACCGAGGCGTCGAGCCGCCAGGTCAATTCGCATATGGCGTCCGGCGCGACGGATTTCACCGCGGCGATGGACGAGCTTGAGGCGGCGCTGCCGAATGCCCGTGCCGTCTCGCTTGTCGTATCTTGGTTCGGCGACGACCTGCGCTGCGGCGAATGCACCTTGCGGCCGAAGATCGAGGACCGGCTGAGGATCACGCGGCCCGGCGAATGGAGCGTTGCGGGACTGACGCGGGCAAGCGCTCTCGAAGTGAGCCGCGCCGACGGCAGGCCTGCCTATGGCGGCACACCGTCCGATGCGAGCGTGAAGCGCGCGATTGCGGAACTGAAGGCGCGCGGGCTTGCGACCGTGTTCTATCCCTTCGTGATGATGGACATTCCGGCAGACAACATGCTGCCCGATCCTTCGGGCGAGGGAACCCAACCGGCGCATCCCTGGCGCGGACGCATCACCGCGGTGAGCGACCCGTCGGCGGAGGCCGCGGCCTTCTTCGGCAGCGAGACACCGGGCGGCGGCGAATGGAGCTATCGCCGCCTGGTGCTTCACTACGCGGAACTCTGTGCTGAAGCGGGCGGCGTCGATGCCTTTCTCATCGGTTCGGAACTGAAGGGGCTGACACAACTGCGCGACGCGGAGGGAAACTATCCTGCCGTGGAGGCGCTCCGCGAGCTTGCGGGCGATGTGCGCGCGATCCTCGGGGAGACGGCGAAGATTTCCTATGCCGCCGACTGGTCGGAATATCGCGGGCACGATATCGGCGGCGGCGCTTTCGCGTTCCATCTCGATCCGCTCTGGGCCGATGCGAATATCGACTTCGTCGGCATCGACATGTATGCGCCGCTGACCGACTGGCGCGATGGCCATACGCATCTCGATGCGCTGGAGTGGGGCTCGATCTACGATCTCGATTATCTCAGTAGCCGTATCGCCGGTGGCGAAAGCCACGACTGGTACTACGCGAGCGAAGACGACCGCCTCAACCAGATCCGCACGCCGGTCACGGACGGCGCCTACGGCAAGCCGTGGGTGTGGCGCGCGAAGGACCTGAAGAACTGGTGGTCGAACGCGCATCACGACCGGCCGGACGGAATCGAGGCGGCAGCACCGACGGCATGGGTGCCGCAGTCGAAACCGATCTGGCTCACCGAACTCGGCTGCCCGGCGGCGGACAAGGGAACGAACGAACCCAACGTCTTTACCGATCCGAAATCCTCGGAAAGTGCGCTGCCGCGTTTCTCGCGGGGGACACGCGACGACTTCATCCAGCGCCGCTTCATCGAGGCGGAGATGTCCTATTGGGATGCGGACCATCCCGACCATCCGGAAGGCGCGAACCCGGTCTCGTCCGTTTACGGCGGGCGGATGGTCGATGCCTCTCGCATCTTCCTCTGGACCTGGGACGCGCGGCCCTTCCCGGTCTTTCCGGAGCGTCACGACGTCTGGGCGGATGCGGCGAACTGGCGGCTCGGCCACTGGCTGAACGGGCGCATGGGCGCCGCGCCCCTGAACGCGCTTCTGGCGTCGATCATGAACGATTCCGGTTTCGGACATTTCGAGGCGGCCGATCTTCATGGCATCGTTGAAGGCTACGTCATCGACCGCATCATGAGTCCGCGCGCGGCGATCGAGCCCCTGATGCTGGCCGGCTTCTTCGACGCGGCGGAACGCGAGGGCGCGATCCGCTTCCGGCATTTCGACGACGCGCCGGAGGTCGCGCTGACGCCGGACATGCTCGCGGTGGATCCGGACGGCGCCGCGCCCGGCTGGAAGCTCACGCGGGGACAGGAAACGGAACTGCCGGTCTCGGCGAAGCTTACTTATATCGATGGCGGCGCGGACTACCGGCAGGCGGCGGTGGAAGCACGCAGGCTCGCAGGCGGAAGCCAACGCGTTGCCTCGGCGGCGCTGCCGATGGTGCTGACGCAGGCGGAAGCGCAGGCGATCGCCGATGTCTGGTTGCAGAAGACATGGGAGGAACGCGAGCGCGCAGCGCTCAACCTGCCGCCGAGCCTGATCGCGCTCGATCCGGGCGACCGCGTGACACTCGACCTCGGTTACCGGCAAGGCCGCTACCGGCTCACGGGCATCGTGGATGCGGGCGCGCGCGAGGCGGCGGGTATCGCCTGCGAGCCGAGCCTGTTCGGCGCACCGGAAGCGCCGCCGCGCGAGAGCAGCCCCGCGACGGCACCGGACTGGGGAACGCCGCTCGTCATCTTCATGGACCTGCCGCTCGTCACGGGCGAGGAGGTACCTCACGCGCCACGCGTTGCGGTGGCAGCGGATCCCTGGCCGGGCGGTATCGCGATCTACAAGGATGGCGGTGCGGGCCTCGTGCTCGACGCCGTGGTGAGCGTGGAGGCAACGATCGGACGCACGCTGTCCGACCTGATGCCCGGACCCACTTCGCGCTGGGACGAGTCGAATGCGCTTAGCGTCGAACTGGTCAGCGGCGCGTTGGCGAGCGCGGAGCCTCTTGCCGTTCTCGGCGGCGCGAACCGCGCGGCGCTCGAAATGCCGGAGGGGGACTGGGAGGTGATCCAGTTTCGCGAGGCCGAACTGGTCGCGCCCGATACCTATGTGTTGCGCGGGCTTCTGCGCGGACAGGCGGGAACGGAAGCGGCGATGCGCGCACCGCTCGCTCCGGGCGCGCGTTTCGTGCTGCTGGACGACGCTGCGGCGGAACTCGGGCTCGGCGAAGCGGAGCGCGGGCTCGAACGGCTCTGGGTCTATGGGCCAGCGCCGCTCCCCCATGACGACCTCTCCTATGCGAGCGAGACGCGCGCCTTCGCTGGCGCCGGACTGCGCCCGTTGAGTCCGGTTCACCTTCGCGCGCGGCGCGCGGGCGACGGCGCGATTCATCTCGCCTGGGTTCGCCGCACGCGCATCGGTGGCGACAGCTGGGCCGGGCTCGAGGTGCCGCTCGGCGAGGAAGCGGAAGCCTATGAAGTCGAAATCCGCGACGGCGAAGGCGTGAAGCGCGTCATCGCTGCGGCATCGCCGGAGGCGATCTACGACGCCGGCGAACAGGCCGCCGACTTCGGCGGCACAGAAATCGAGACCCTCGACGTCACCGTCTATCAATTGAGCCGCGCCTTTGGCCGCGGCACCGGAAGGAGCGCCACGCTGCATGTCGGATAGCTTTCATCTGGGACTTCCCTTTCTCGAAGCCGCGCAGGCGCAGAAGCATGTGACCGTGAACGAGGCGCTGCGACGGCTCGATGCGCTGCTGCATCTCTCCGTCGTCTCGCGGACGCTTGCCGTGCCGCCCGCCGAGCCGGAGGAGGGCGCGCGCTACATCGTGGCCGCGGACGCCGAGGACGCGTGGGAAGGGCATGACGGCGAGGTCGCGGCGCTGATCGACGGTGCATGGATGTTCTTCGCCGCGAAGGCCGGATGGCAAGCCTATGACGAGGCGGCGGGTGCGCTCCTGCTCCATGACGGCACGGGCTGGACGCTGCCCGCGAGCGGTGCGAGCGGCGCGGCGACCGCATTTACTCTCGTGGAAGGCGAGCATGAGGTGGGGGCAGGCGCGACCTCCGATACGCCGTTCGTCATTCCGGACCGGGCCATCGTGCTCGGCGTGACCGGCGTGGTGATAGAGGCGATCACCGGCGCGAGCGCCTGGCAGCTCGGCGTTGCCGACGATCCCATGCGCTACGGCAATGGCATCGGCGCGATGCTCCACGCGACGGTCACGGGCGTGAGCGGCACCCCGGTCGCCTATTACGGCGCGACCCCGCTTCGCCTGACGGCGGAAGGCGGCGATTTCACCGGGGGCCGCGTGCGGCTCGCAATCCACTGCCTGGAGCTGAGCGGGCCGGGCGCCTGACGGGCAGGGAATTGAAACCGGTATCCTTGACAATGTTCCTTTTTTGTTCTCATATATAGGAATTAAATCCTTGTATCTGAAAACACGAAAGGAGCGGACGGGATGGATGGCGGGCGTGACCCCTCAGACGGCCCCCGCGGCTTCGCCGGACCGGTCCAGTTGGCGCGGGAGCTGAGTGCCGTTGCCCGGGGGGAGGAGGACGAGGGCCGCCTCGCGCTCGCTTTCGCGCTGGTGAACCGCATCTCCGGGCGCTGCGCGGGCCCGGACCGCGAGCTTGCGCTCGCGCTTTCGGCCGTCTGCCGCGCGCTGGCGGGCGAAGAGCCCGACCCGACGCATGGCGCAACGCAATTTCATTCGCACACGGAGTGCCCGGGCTGGGCGGCGAACGAAGCGCCGACCGCGCTGATCGGCGGTCATCTCTTTTACGCGCCCCGCGCGAAGGGGCCTTAACTCCTGAAAGGAAAACACATGGATTTTCTTCTATCGGGTCTGTTCTCGGGTGCTTTCTCCGAATGGATCGAAGCGGCGCTCGCCATCGTCGGCGCGGCATCGGCCGTTGCGGCGGCGACGCCCACGCGCAAGGACGATGACGTCGTGGGCAAGATCTCCCGGGTCATCGACATTGTCGCGCTGAACGTCGGTCACGCCAAAAGGCAGTAAGCGGATCATTTTCATCGCTCGAATTTGGATCGAATTCGAGCTTGTGCGTTAGCGATCGGTAAAGTTTCGATGTTCTAGACTTGCCATAATTGCTCACCCCGGCCCGGCGCAAATCGCCGAAGCAAACAGGCAAAGGGGAAGGCCTATGGCGAGGAAAATCTTCTATCACCGCCGTTCCCGCCGCCGCTTCATCGCGGTGGCGGGCTTCGCCGTTTCTGCACTGCTCTTCTTCTCTGCCGGTGTCTATGCCGGCCTTTCCTGGGCACCGCTGTTCAGCCCCTCCCAGTTTGCTGTGGCGAATGAACCGCAGGCGGCGCTTGCCGCAGCGGAATTCTGACCCGGCTCCACCCTTCCTTCTCTCCCTTCCGCCCAAACCTGCCGAAAACTGCCGTTCAGCCCCGGACAGGGCCGTCTATTGCTGCTAGAAAAGCGGCCGCAGAAGAACGACACGGCGGGGCGCGGAGCGGCATGGACCTTCAGCTCAAGAGCAAACGGGCGCTCGTCTCGGGCAGCCATCGCGGCACCGGCCGCGCCATCGCGCATGCGCTGGCGCGGGAAGGCGCGCATGTGCTCGTGCACGGTTTCGAACTGGATGCAGCCGAAGCCGTCGCCGCCGAAATCCGCAAGAAGGGCTTCGCCGCGAGCGCGGTCGCGGGCGACATCATGACCGACAAGGGCGCGGCAGGCGTCGTCGAGGCCGCGGGCGACATCGACATCCTCATCAACAATTACGGCACGGCGGATCCGGGCTCATGGGAGCGCACGGAGATTGACGGCTGGATCGACGCCTACCAGAAGAACGTGCTCTCGGCCGTGCGGCTGACGCGCGGGCTGATGGGGGCGATGAAGGCGAAGGGCTGGGGCCGGATCGTGATGCTCGGCACCATCGGCTCGACCGAACCCGCAGCGCGCATGCCGCACTACTACGCCTCGAAGGGCGCGCTGGCGACGATGACCGTGTCACTCGCGAAGGAGCTGGTGGGGACGGGCGTCACCGTCAATCTCGTCTCGCCCGGCCTGATCCGCACGAAGGAAGTGGAAGAGCGCTTTCTGAAACAGGGCCGCGAGCGCGGCTGGGGCGAGACCTGGGAAGAGGTCGAGCCGCACGTCCTGAAGAATTTCATGGGAAACCTCACCGGCCACATTCCGCTGCCGGAGGAGATCGCCGATCTCGTCGCCTTCGTGGCGAGCCCGCTTGCGGGCGCGCTCGACGCACTCAACATCCGTATCGACGGCGGCACCACCGCGCTCGTGACGTAAGAAAAGGACTGGGAGAAAGAGATGCAGCCTTTCAGGTTCGATCTTTGCGAACTGCCCGGCGAGACGGAGGGGCTTCGCGAGGAGATCCGCGCCTTCCTCGCCGAGGAGCTGAAGCATGTGCCGAAAGTGACGCGGGCGCAGACCTGGTCGGGATCGGACACGGAGTTCAGCCGCAAGATGGGCGCGAAGGGCTGGATCGGCATGACCTGGCCGAAGAAATATGGCGGCCATGAGCGGAGCTTCTTCGAGCGCTACGTGATGCTGGAGGAGATGCTGGCGGCCGGCGCTCCCGTCGGTGCGCACTGGATTGGCGACCGGCAGTCCGGGCCGCTGCTGCTGCGTTTCGGCACGGAGGAGCAGCGCCAGAAGATCCTGCCGCGTGTCGCGAAGGGCGAATGCTATTTCTGCATCGGCATGTCGGAACCCGATTCCGGATCGGACCTCGCCGCGACACGGACCCGCGCCGACAAGGTGGATGGCGGTTACAGGGTGAACGGCACCAAGCTCTGGACGTCGGGCGCGCATACCGCGCATTACATGATTGCGCTGTTCCGCACCGACTCTGCTCCCGAGGCGAAACATTCCGGGCTGACGCAGTTCCTGGTCGACCTGAAGAACACGGACGGCATCACCATCCGCCCGATCAAGGACCTCGCGGGCAACGCGCATTTCAACGAAGTCGTGTTCGAGGATGCTTTCGTTCCCGACGGCATGCTGGTCGGCACGGAAGGCGGCGGCTGGGGACAGGTGACGGCGGAACTCGCTTTCGAGCGCTCCGGTCCCGAACGCTACCTCTCGAGCTTCATGCTGATGGTCGAGATGATCCGCGAACTCGAAAAGCGCGGCGGCGACGGCGCGGTGGAGATCGGCCGCCTGGTCGCCCATCTCGTGACGCTCCGCCAGATGTCGCTTTCGGTGGCCGGCATGCTGGAGAAGGGCGAGAACCCGGCGCTCGAAGCCTCCGTCGTGAAGGACCTCGGAGCGATCTTCGAGCAGGACATGCCGGTGCGGGCGCACGAGCTGCTCGGCATGGCGCCGACGGTGGGCGAGGGCAGCGACTACGAACAGGTACTTGGCTATCTCACCCAGACGGTGCCGAGTTTCTCGCTGCGCGGCGGCACACGCGAAATCCTGCGCGGCATCATCGCCCGCGGGCTCGGACTGCGCTGAGGGAGAGAGCCATGAACGAATTGCAGACGATCCTTTCCGACAGCGTGAACGGGCTTCTTTCAGAACGCGTGACCAAGGCGCTGGTGCAGAAGGCGGAGGAGGGCGAGTTCCCCGCCGCGCTCTGGAGCGAGGTGGAAGCAAACGGGCTCACCCGCGTGCTCGTGCCCGAGGAACAGGGCGGCGCGGGCGGTACATGGGCGGACGCGGCCATCGTGCTGAAGGCGGCAGGCGAACATGTTGCGCCGCTGCCTCTGGCGGAGGCGCTTCTCGCGAACTGGCTTCTCGTGCAGGCGGGGATAGAGGTGCCGGACGGCATCACCACGCTTCTCGACGGCGACTTCACGCTGGAGGGTGGCAAGCTCTCGGGCGAGGCGGCGCGCGCACCATACGGGCGGGACGCCGCGCATGGCGTCGCCATCGTGAAAGGCGAGGTGGTTCTGGTTGCGCTCGAGGCTGCGAAAATCGATCCCGGTATCAACGTCGCGCGCGAACCGCGCGACTGCGTGACGCTGAAGGCGGCGCCTGCGACAGCAAAGAAGGCCTCGCTGCCCGGCAATGCAATGAAGCTCTACGGCGCGCTGATCCGCGCCTGCCAGATGGCCGGCGCGCTCGGCTATCTCTCGACGCAGTCGGTGGCCTACGCGAACGAGCGCACGCAATTCGGCAAGCCCATCGGCAAGTTCCAGGCGATTCAGCAGCAGCTTGCGGTGCTGTCGACACAGGCTGCCGCCTGTGGCGTCATCACGGACCACGCCTGTGCGCAGGTTGACAAGCGCGGGGCGGGCGCTGCCTTCGAGATCGCGGCGGCAAAAATCCGGGTGGACGATGCGTCGAGCATCGCGACCTCGATCGCGCACCAGGTTCACGGCGCGATCGGCTTCACCTATGAGCACGGGCTCCATTTTGCGACGCGCCGCCTCTGGTCGTGGCGCGCGGAGTTCGGCGCCGGACGCGACTGGGCGGAGACGCTCGGCCACGAAACGATTGCCGCCGGCGCCGATGCGCTCTGGCCGCACGTTACCGCGCGATAGAATTCGTCATCCGCATAAAGGAAGAACGCATGAAAGTCTCCGAAGCGCTCAAGACCCGCATCACCTGCCGCGCCTTTCTCGACAGGGAGGTGCCCGAAGCGACGGTGAGGCAGATTCTCGAGGAAGCGAAATACGCGCCGTCGGGTGGCAACCTCCAGCCCTGGCATGCCTACGTCATCACCGGCGAACGATTGAAGGAATTCCTCGCCATCATCGCCGAGAAACAGAAGACCAATCCCTTCGGCGACGGCGATACCGAATACGACATCTATCCGAAGGGCCTGACGGAGCCCTACAAGGCGCGGCGCTTCAAGTGCGGCGAGGACATGTACGCGACCATCGGCGTGCCCCGCGAGGACAAGGAAGGCCGCATGAAACAGTTCATGCGCAATTTCACCTTCTTCGATGCACCTGTCGCCATGTTCTTTGCCATCGACCGCCAGATGGGCCTCGGCCAGTGGTCGGATCTCGGCATGTTCATCCAGTCGCTGATGCTGGTGGCGCGCGAACACGGGCTGCACACCGCGCCGCAGGAGGCCTGGGCGATCTGGCACAAGACCGTCTCGGAGTTTCTCGACATGCCGGAAGAGCTTATGCTGTTCTGCGGGCTGGGGCTTGGCTACATGGACGAAACCGCGCCGATTAACCATTTGCGCACCGATCGCGCGCCGCTGGAGGAATTTGCGACTCTCAGCGGCTTTTGACGGCGGCTGGCGATTCCTGTCGGATACCCGCACTATTCGTTCATCCCGGGTTCAGCGGTGCTGGCTTAGGAACGGTGCCATGACGCAGAAATCCACATGGATCGCCCTGACGATCGCCGCGGCGTTCCTCTTCGGAGGAATGGTGCCGGCGCGCGCGAACGATCTTCTTGTGGAGGCCCAGTGGGGCTACCGTTCCGAGCAGGACAACGCGCGCGATGCGGTGCGCTCGGGCCAGGCGATTTCGCCGGGACAGGCGAAAAGCGCGGCGCTCTCCCGTTATCCCGGCCGGTTCCTCGACATGAGTTTTGGCGGCAACGCCTACTATGTGAAGATCATGACGCCCGAAAACAGGGTTGTCGTCGTGACTGTGGATGCGGCATCCGGCCGCGTGCTCGGCGCGAGATAAAGCCGGAAACGGACCAGAAGCGGAGAAGAGAGCGATGCGGCTCCTCGTTGTCGAAGACGACCCCGATCTCAATCGACAGCTCGTCGGTGCCCTCGAAGAGGCGGGCTATGTGGTGGATAGCGCAAAGGACGGCGAGGAAGGCCATTTCCTCGGCGACACGGAGCCTTATGACGCCGTGGTCCTGGATCTCGGCCTGCCCGAAATGGACGGCGTGACGGTGCTCGAGAAATGGCGCCGCGACGGGCGCATCATGCCCGTGCTGATCCTCACCGCGCGCGACCGCTGGAGCGACAAGGTGGCGGGCTTCGACGCGGGCGCGGACGACTACGTGGCAAAACCCTTCTACATGGAGGAAGTGCTGGCCCGGCTCCGTGCGCTGCTCCGCCGGGCGACGGGCCACGCGTCGAGCGAGCTCGAATGCGGGCCGGTGCGCGTCGACACGCGCAGCTCGCGCGTTACCGTGAACGGCCGCGCGATCAAGCTCACCTCGCTCGAATACCGGCTGCTTTCCTACATGATGCATCATCAGGGACGCGTCATCTCGCGCACCGAACTCGTCGAGCATCTCTACGACCAGGATTTCGATCGCGACTCGAACACGATCGAGGTCTTCGTGGGACGCCTGCGCCGCAAGCTCGGCAAGGATGTGATCGAGACCGTGCGCGGCCTCGGCTACCGGCTGGCGGCGGCGGAAGATGCGGTCTGACAGCCTCGCCTTCCGGCTTGTCGCAGGCGCAGCGCTCTGGAGCGCCATCGCACTCGTCGCGGGCGGCCTGATCCTTTCGGCGATCTTCCGCAACTCGGTGGAGCGCAGCTTCGACAGCCGTCTCAACGTGCTCCTGCACAGCCTGATCGCCACCACGGAAGTGAACGCGGAAGGCGAAATCGTCCGTCAGGGCGGTCTCTCCGAAACGCGCTTCGATCTCGCCTATTCCGGCTGGTACTGGCAGATCTGGCCCGTGGCGCCGCGGCCCGCGCTGCGCTCGCGCTCGCTCTTCGACCAGTCGCTCGATCTCTCTCCTGCCGAGAAGACGATCCGCAACGATATCGGTCTCAAGATCTTCGATACGATCGGGCCCGAGAACCAGCCGCTCCGCGTGGTCGAGCGGCGGGTTACGCTGCCGGGTTATGACGTACCGGTTTCCTTCGCGGTGGCCGGCGATCGTACGGAAATGAATGTCGAGATTCAGAGTTTCAATACCTGGCTCTTCGCCGCCATGGCGGCGATGGGGGCGGGGCTTCTCGTCGCGCTGCTGATCCAGGTGCGTTTCGGCCTGCGCCCGCTCGACCGTGTGCGCCACTCGCTCTCCCAGATACGCACAGGCAGGGCGACGAAGCTCGAAGGCGATTTCCCGCTCGAAATCGAACCGCTCGCCGAAGAACTCAACGGCCTCCTCGAAGGTAACCGCGAAGTGCTGGAACGCGCGCGCACGCATGTCGGCAACCTTGCCCATGCGCTGAAGACGCCGCTGAGCGTGTTGACCAACGAGGCGCGCTCCCACAAGGACCCGTTCGGCGAAACCGTGAGCCGCATGACGATGCAGATGCGCGAGCAGATCGACCGCCATCTCGCCCGTGCGCGCATGGCGGCATCGGCAAACGTGCTCGGTGCGCATACGCCGGTTGAACCGGTCGTCGGCCGCATTGCAAGAGCGCTGGAGCGCATCCATGCCGAGCGCGGGATCTCCATCGAAGTGTCATGTCCGCCCGATGCGGGCTTTCGTGGCGAGGCGCAGGATCTTGAAGAGGTCGTCGGCAACCTCCTCGACAATGCCTGCAAGTGGGCGGAGGAACGGGTGCGCCTGACGGTGACGGCGGAAGGGATCGAACGGAAGAACCGTGCTTTCCTGCTTGTCGCGGTCGAGGACGACGGGCCGGGGCTGCCGGAATCCGCCCGCAAGACGGTGCTGCAGCGGGGCGCCCGGCTCGACGAAACGAAGCCCGGATCGGGGCTCGGGCTGTCCATCGTCACCGAGGTCGCCAACCTCTATGGCGGCGAACTGAAACTCGAAACGTCCGCCATGGGCGGGCTCCGCGCGGAGCTCTACCTGCCCGCTACCGCCCCCCTCTCCTGAAAACCGGCCCATCCGGCCCGGCAAGCTGAATGCCACATGAATGGCGCATTCAGCCCTCGCTCAACGGGCGTCTTCTATCTTCGTGACCATCGGATCAACCAATCAGGAATTGGGGTACGTGTCATGAAGATCAAAAGCACTCTCCTTGTCGGCGCTCTCGCCATTGCCCTTGCGGGCTGCCAGACCGGCAACCCGTACGGTTACAGCGGCGGCCCGAAGCAGGGCATCGGCACCGTTGCCGGCGCCGTTGCGGGTGGTCTCGCCGGTTCGCAGATCGGCGGCGGCTCCGGCCGCCTCTGGGCGACGGGCGCAGGCGTGCTGATCGGCGCGCTGGTCGGCAACAATATCGGCCGCAGCCTCGACCGCGCCGATCAGGCCTATGTGCAGAACGCGTCCTATGGCGCCTTCCAGACCGGCCAGCCGCAGCGCTGGAGCAACCCGCAAAGCGGCAATTACGGCTATGTCGAGCCCGGCCGCTCCTATCAGTCGGGCGGCGCCTACTGCCGCGAATACAGCCAGACCGTCTATATCGGCGGGCGCCCCGAAAGCGCCTACGGCACTGCCTGCCGTCAGCCCGATGGAAGCTGGCAGATCGTGAGCTGACCGCTCACGAGACAAGGATGGACGGCCGAGAGGCCGTTCGGCCTCACCCCTGGTGAACTCCGTCCCCCGACCAGCGCCTGGGTGAGGCCACTTTTTCAGAGAGACCGTTCGAAGACGTGAAAAGGCCGCCGCTTTCCTTTTGGAAGGCGGCGGCCAGTTCGGAACGGCAGCGACGCGGTCTCCATTGATTTTATCTGCGGGACCGCCCCGTTTGCACCAATCTATTCCGCTCGAAGAGTCGCCGCGCCGTCAGCCGGTGCGGCGATGAAGGATAAAGGCTCAGGCAGAAAGACCCCCAGAAGTGTCCGGTCCTTTCAGCCTCGCCATACGACCCTCTATCGAGATCGAAACTTTGGCGATGGCAAACGGTGTCAGCAAACCGTTAGACATCGGATCACCTCCTTTCAATTGTTGAACCAAGGATCTTCAGCGTGAATCCGCAGCGCGCTCACGTCAAGGAAATGTATGTGAAGGATCGGTACATACCGCATCCTGTGCGCGGTTTCCTTTGTATTGCGCCCTTTTCGAATTCCCGTGATCGGGGAACCGGTGCCGCAAACGAAGCACCGGGAGCCTGAAACGATCTGCTCCTGTGCGCCGGGGCACGAATCAAGGCGTTAATTCGCAGCAGAAGCAGGCAGGCTCGCGTCTGGCTCCGCCTCGCTTGCGGCCATCAGGGAAGCGATGGTGACCGGTTCTGCGAGGTTTGCTTCCTGCTCGTCCAGCCTCTCGAAGAAGGCCTCCACGCGCGGTTCGTGGGCAAGCGTGTCGTCCGCCACGCTCCGGTTGTAGCGGCGAGCGCGCACCGCCGAGAAAATATCCCTGAGAGCGGTCTTGTCGGCGGGGCGGCCGGGCACAAAGCGGCTCGGCGTGCCCGTGGCGAAGGTGAGGAGCCCGCCCTCGCAAAGCGCCGAGGCAATCTCCCCCATCGCCTCCATCGGTACATGCAGCCGTCTGGCGAGTGCTTCTTCCGTCCAGGGCGTCTGTCCGCGCTCGAAGGCTTCATGGACGAGGAGCAAGGCCTGCACCGACATGCGGTCGAGTTGGCGCAGCGTCAGCAGGCTTACGCCCGCATGGGGCGAGAGATAGGCCCTGTTCTGGTAATAGAAGGCGATGGAGCAGCCGCCGAGCAGGATGAGCCAGGCGGCGTAGAGCCAGATCATGAAGAAGACGAGCGTCGCGAAGGCGGAATAGATCGCGACGTACTGCGCCGACTTGACGACGAAGGTGGCGAAGGTCCAGCCCGCGGCACCCCAGGCGATGCCGGCGACCGTCGCGCCGACCGCGGCCGATCCGAGATGCACCCGCGTGTTCGGGATCATCACATAGATGAAGCCGAACGCCGCGATCAGGATCGCGTAAGGCAGGAGGCGACTCGACTGTTCGATGATGTAGCGGACGGCTTCGTACTCGGCGAGCGAACCGATGAAGGAGTTCGAGACCGCGCCCGCCATGATGCCGAACACGGTCAGCACGAGAATGGGACCGAGCACGCTCATGCTGACGATCTCGGTGAACTGTCGCGCAAAGGAACGGTTTGCCTCGACCCGCCAGATCGAGTTGAAGGCAGCCTCGACCTTGTTGATGAGGGAAATCACCGTGTAGAGCAGGAAGGCGAAACCGATCGTACCGAGCACGTTGACGTTCACGCGTTGTACGAATTCCATCATCTGCCGGGTGATTTCCACGCCCTGGTCGCCGAGCGGTGCGAGGAAATCGGCGAGCAGTGCCTCGATCCAGCTGTCGAAGCCGAAGGCGCGGAAGACGGCGAAGGCGATGGCGAGGGCGGGAACGATGGAGAGGAGCGTCGTGTAGACGAGGCTCATGGCCCGGAGGCTGAGTGCACCCCCGAGCAGGTCGCGCACGACCGACCAGCCGATGCGGGCGGCCAGAAACAGCGAGCGCTGCCAGAACGGCAACTCGGCGAGAGGCCTGTCCCAGACAATGGCGTGGGCACGGTCGAGTAAGGTAGTGGAACCGAACATGGACGTCATGCTAGACGCCGCGGCGTGCTTCGGCCAGTGGCGGCGTGTTGCGGGCCGGGAGCGGGGTTTCCACATAAAAAGGCCCTCCACCGAAGAGGAGGGCCTTGATCTTCTCGAACGCGGCGGCGTTCGTTCCGTTTGGTGTAGGTGTTAGCCGAGAACCAGTTCTTCGGCGGAGAAGCGCCCGTTGCGCCCTTCGACCAGTTCGTACTGGATCTGCTGACCTTCTTGCAGGGATTTCTGGCCGGCGCGCTCAACGGCTGAGATATGGACGAAAACGTCCTTGCCGCCATCCGCCGGCGCAATGAAACCATAACCCTTAGTGGCGTTGAACCACTTCACGACTCCGCTAGCCATAGTGCCTTGAATGCCTCGTGTAGGAATAAAGGAAGAATGCCAGCGTGACGATGGCATTCAGTCAAAAACGCTACCACCGAATTTTCTCCCGGACTATCGAAAATCGAGGGCTGGAGCCGCACTTTTTAACGTCAGGTTTACAGGCAAACCCTGTGATTTTGCGTTGGTGGAACCAAATTTTAAGCATGCCTGACTAGCCTGCTGACTGGATTGCCACCAGAGGGGGAATTCGGACGGGTGGCGTCTTGCCGCGAACGCGTCTCACCACCGAGCCCGGTATGCCGAAGAAGCCAATGACGACCGAACCGCAAGCCTCGATCAGACAGAAGCTCGCCAGCTATCTGGCGCAATTGCCGCCGCCGGCGGTGCTCAAGCTCGCCTCCGGGCTGGAGCGGGAAAAGTTGCGCGGCGCGTCTGGTATTCCCTACGAAATGATCCTGTCGGGTTTGCGGCCGTTGCTGGCGTCATTCGCGGGTAAAGACAGGCCTGGTACGCCCGACGCATTGCGTCAGTTCTGCCGCCCATTCGAGGATTTGCTGGTCGACGAGGAACCCGGCCATCGCCGCCAGGGCGTCATTTCACGCAGCTCCGTGATGAGCGTGTGGGGCTGGCTCAAGGACGAGTTGCTGCCCGACGCCCTGCCGGACATGACGCGGCGTATCGTCGACCACACGTTGAGTGGCGACAAGGCTGCGCTGGATGCGGCGGTGTCCGTCATGCATGCGTCTGCCGCTTCCGCCATCGTCGCAGCCGTCGCCGAAGCGCGCGCCGACGGCGAATTGCGCAGACAGGCCGAAAAGCGGCTCGGCGGCGAGAATGGTTTCGACGACGCCCGCGAAATCGCGATTGTTCTGTCGATCGCCCCAGCCATGCTGAAATTGCAGGCGGAACTACCGCGGTCGATAGCGAATTTCGACGAGGAAACGGTCGCTATCGTCAAGGCGATCTACGAGGAGGTCGCGGAGGCCTCTCCCGCAGAAGCCCTCTATGTTCCTTTCGCCGTGATGAACCGCCTCGAAGAGCCCTCGCAGATACTCCGGTTTGTCCGCAAGGTTGCGCATCAGCGCAACGACGTGGTCATCAGCCGTTGCGAGCTTGCCGTGTTCGGTGAAGTGCTCCTGGCAGAGATCGAGGAAATCGCCCGCCGGTCCGAAATGTCGAGGCCGGGTCACATCGATCTGGATCGATTGCTGACGGATATCCGCCGCTTCGCTCAGTTGTCCAGGGGGTTTACGGCGGAAATCGATCTGCGCCGCAATGGCGAATGGGGGCAGCGTCTGCTTGCGGCTCGCGGGCGCGTATCCGCGGCAATTTCGCAGGAAATGTCGCGCTTCGAAACCGAACTCGTGCGCTCGCTGCCGTTCCACCAGATCGGTCAGTACGGCCGTGGCGGTCCGATGAAGCCGGACCTCGCGAAGGGTCCGGATCGGGCCCGCACTGCCCGCATGACCGCGTGCCTTCGTTTCACCGAGGGCATCGGCCCGATCTGCGAACCGCTGGGCGCGCAAAGCCATTGCCGCAGTATCAGGCAGCAGATTGAGTCCTATCTGTCTTCCTATGAAGACCGTCTGCTGGAAGAGTTGCGCAGAGCCAAAGGCTCCAGCCGCGCGAATGCGGAAGCCTTTCTTGAAATTGCCGCGGGCTTCCACGAAGCGCTCGGCGAGGAGAAACAGGCCGACGTGCTTCGCCGGCGCGGTCAGGTTGCCGTGCGCGACTGAGATTCCTTCCTCGCCGTAAATTCCTCCTCATAGGCAAACAGACCGGGCATGCCGCCTGTATGAAGGAACACGGCGGCCTGCCTGTCCGCGTGCAGTCCCGCGATCACCTGCGCGATGAAGCCCGCCATTCCCTTGCCGGTATAGACGGGGTCCAGAAGCACACCCTCCGTTCGGGCGACGAGCCCGACGGCCTTGCGCATGGGTTCCGTTGGCATCCCGTAGCGCTCACCGAGATAGCCGCCGTCGAGCACCACCGCGTCCGGCGCGGGGGCAGGGGCGTCGAGTACCGCCGCCGTCTTGCAGGCGAGCGCATGGATGCTCTTTGCCATCTCGTCATTGTCCGACCGGTAGACATTGATACCCGCAACGTCCGGCCCGCTGCCGCGCAGTTGCGCACCGGCGACGAGACCGGCCTGCGTGCCGCCGCTCGACGATGCATGCACAAGAACGGCATTGGACAGTCCGGCGTCCTCCAGCTGGTCGGCGAGTTCGAGATAGGCGTGGGCATAGCCGAGCGAACCGGTTGCACTCGATCCGCCCACGGGCACGAAATAGGGCTTTCCGCCTCCCGCCTCGATCTCTCCCATGAGCTTGCCGAAGACGCCGGCCGCGTCTGCATCAGCCGGCTCGATGCGAACTTCCGCGCCGAGCACGCGATCGAGCAGCAGATTGCCTGACGAGCGATAATTGCCGCCGCGATAGGGCACGGTATCGAAAAGGACAAGGATGCAGCGCAATCCTGCAGCGGCCGCCGCCGCCGCTGTCTGGCGCGCATGGTTCGACTGCACGGCGCCGGTCGTCACCACCGTGTCGCAGCCAGAAGCAAGCGCCTCACCCAGCAGATATTCGAGCTTGCGCGTCTTGTTGCCGCCGCCCGCGAGCCCCGTGCAATCGTCACGCTTGATGAAGAGGCGCGGCGGTGTCGTCTTCATCTCTCCGGCGAGCGCATCCCGAAGCCGCCGCATCTCGGCGAGCGGCGTCGGTAGATGGGCGAGGGGAAAGCGCGGGAAATCGGCGAGCGAGACGGGCATGCGTCAGATCACTCCCTCGGTGCGGAATGAAGCGATCTCTTCCGCCGAGTAGCCGAGTTCGCCGAGGATGACCTCAGTATGTTCGCCGAGCACCGGTGCGCGTCCGCGCACCGAGGCAGGCGTTCGCGACAGACGGAGCGGCGTCTCCATGACGGGCGCCGGACCCGGCAGGCCCGGGAAATCGAGCGGCTTCAGATAGCCCATTTCCCTTATGTGCCGATCGTCGAGCGCCTGTTGCGGCGAGTAGACGGGGCCGGCTGGAATGCGCGCCTTTTCGAGTTCTGCAAGGGCCTCGTCTGTCGTCCGTTCCTCCGCCCAGCGCTGCGTCCGCTCCGAAAGGAGTTCGCCGTGATCGCCACGTGAAAGGTCGTCCTTGAAGCGGGGATCGTTCAACCATTGCTCCTCCTCGCCCATCAGCCGTGCCCAGCGCTTGAAGAGCGGCATGCCGATCACCTGCACGAGGATCCAGCCGTCCTTCGTCCGCACGATGTCGGCGGGCCCCGCGTAGGGCGAGCGGTTCCCGATGGCGACACGGTTTGTCTGACGGAGTTGCTGCTCGATCAGGTGAAAGTTGAAATAGGCAAGTGCCGTCGAAAGAAGCGAACCTTCCACCACCTGGCCCTTGCCCGACTGAGCGCGCTCCATCAACGCCGCCATGGTGCCGAAGGCCGAGAGTGAGGCTGTGCCGAAATCGACCCAGGGTGCATAGCTCTTTACGGGTTCTTCCGGATGGCCGGTGAGATAGGCCGCGCCGACCATCGACTGCGCCACCCCGTCGAAGCCCGTGCGTTCGCTGTAGGGGCCGCCATGGCCGAAGGCCGAGACCGTGGTGAGAATGATGTCGGGCTTCGACGCTGCGAGGCTCTCATAGTCGAGACCCATGGCCTTGAGCGTCGCCGGTGGCAGGTTGGCGACGACGACGTCGGCGGTCGCGACGAGGCGGCGGACGATCTTGCGGCCCGTTTCCGTCATGGGATCGAGCGTCAGGCCGCGCTTGTTCCGGTTCATCTGCAGGAACATTGCGCCCTCGCCACCCTCGCCCGGTCCGGCCTCGGGAACGATCGGCTGCACGAAACGGTCTTCCGATCCTTCGCGGCGCTCGATCCGTATGACTTCCGCGCCCATGTCGCCCAGCAATGCCGCGCAATAGGGGCCGGCGATGTAGCGGCCGAAATCGAGAACCCTCACACCTGCCAGAATGCCTTTCGCCGCGCCGCCTTGTTCAGCCATCTCGTTCCTTCTCCGATTCTCACTGTCTCATTCTGGTACGCCGGACAGGTGGCAAGACCATAAGCGTCGCGTCGCTTGCGATCAAAGAGTCGCGAAGCGAATTTTGCATTTTATTTAGGCTTTGGCCCATAGGCTGTGCGCGCTTGGGGAACGGGACACGTGCGACACGTCGCAGTTCGGAGGACGGGTGAGGGGGTCGGAAGACGCGGTCGGAGAATTGCTGCCGCAGGCAGGACGCATGACCGATGAAAAAGAAGCCTATCGGTGGACCGGCGAGTTTGCAGACCCGCAGCTCGAGGACACCTACTTGCGCGCGAGCTGGACCGAGATCCATGCGCGGCTCGGTGCTGTTCTCATCGCCATCCATGTTTTCGTCAGCTGGGCGATTTTCGATTTCCTGACGCTGGGCCTGAGCTGGCCGTTTGTTGCCTTGACCGTTGGGCGTTTCACGGCTTTGGGCGCGACGCTTCTCGCTCTGAAGGTCTTTCGCACACCCGATGACCGGCGCGGTTTCATGTTCTGCGCCATTGTCACCCAGGTGCTTGTTTCCTTCATCGCGCCGCTGTCATTGATGCTCGGCGAAGTGAATTTCGCCGCCGCCCTGCTGAGCATCGTTGTCATTCTGTTTGCCTTCTATATCGGTGTGCCGACGCGGCTTGCGCCGAATCTCGTTATCTCTTCCGTCCTCTGCCTCGGCTTCGTCATCGTTTCACCTGCACTTGCGGAAATCGACACGCTCACGCTTCTGGAAATCTGCGTGCTCTTCGCGGTGGTGAACGCCATCGGCGTGGAAATGGTGCGCGCCGCAAACCGCCTTCGGCGTGACGGGTTTCTGACGCTCATGCGCCAACAGGAGCTTTACGATCAGTTGAAGCGCGAAGTCGAGAGCCGGCAGGAGGCTGAAGCGACGGTGCGCAATACGGAAGAAAGCTTCCAGAGCATCTTCTACGCCGCGCCGCTGCCTATCGCGCTCGTGGACCCGGCGGGGTTCGGTCTGATGCAGGCGAACATGGCCGCGCTCAAGCTGTTCGGCATGAACGAGGACGAAGCGCAGAACATCGATGTTCGGGCGTTCTTCGATGAAGAGGACCTGCCTGCGCGGATCGAAACGCTTCTCGTCAGCGGGAGGGCAGGGGCACCGGTCGAGTTTCGCATGAAGCGCAAGGACGACGCTGTCATTCACGCGCTGGTGTCGGCCGCGACGGTTCACTTCCAGGGACGGCGGGCGCTTTTGATCGGCATCCAGGACGTCACCGCGCGCCGCAAGGAAGCGGAAGCGCTGCGCGACGCGCGCGACCAGGCAACGGCCGCAAGCCGGTCGAAGTCCGAGTTTCTCGCCAACATGAGCCATGAACTTCGGACACCGCTCAATGCGATCATCGGATTTTCCGAGGCGCTGGAGCGCGAGCTCTTCGGTCCGGTCGGAAATCCGCGTTATCGGGAATATGCCGAAGACATTCACGACAGCGGCGTTCATCTTCTGAGCCTCATCAACGATATTCTCGATCTCTCGAAGATCGAGGCGGGTCACTTCAAGCTTCACGAAGATGAAACAGAGCTCGATCACATCGTCGAAGCGGCAACGCGGATCGTGCGTCACCGCGCGCAGCAGGCGAATATCGAGATAGAGTGCAACCTGCCTTCGCCGGCCATCGTCCTTGTGGCGGACGAGCGCGCACTGAAGCAGGTGCTCATCAATCTCGTGTCGAACGCCGTGAAATTCAGTCCGGATCGCAGCCTGGTTCGTATCGACGCGCAGGTGACATCCGAACATCTGCGGATCTCGGTTGCCGACCAGGGGGCCGGTATCGCAGCCGAAGATGTCCCGCGAGCGCTCACGCCTTTCACCCAGCTCGACGGATCGCTGTCCCGAGCGCATGAAGGAACGGGCCTCGGCCTGCCATTGGCCAAGCACCTGACGGACCTGCACGACGGTGCTCTCTCTATCGAAAGCACGCTGGGCGAGGGCACCGTCGTTCACGTCGACCTGCCGCTATCGCGTGTTGTCGGCAAGGATCTGGCGTCGAAGGAAACGGCGAGCCTCTGAGCTTCAGCCGCCGCGGTTGCCGGGGCGATAGCTTTCCTCGACGTGACCTTCCAGTTCCTCCCGCGTGAAACGGACGGGCTTCGTTCTCATGCCGACAAAGAGGGGCGACTGATCGGCATAGTGCGGCGACGATGCATCCTGCGTCGCGGAGCCGAAAGGATGCACACTTTCCGAGCTGAGCTTCCCCGCCCGGTCCCATTCCACGAACATGATGAGCGTATCGCCGGCGCGCGCTGTGAGCGTGCCGTCTTCCTCCCGTGATCCATAGATCGCGCGCAGGATGTCCGGGCCGCCGTCGACCGGCAGGTCCACCGGTCCGCGCCGGAAGCGATTGACCTCTCCCCATTCGGGATCGAGCCGGCCGAAATGCGTCTTGAGACGCGACATCGCTTCGCGGAGTTTGTCCGCCGGGTCCGGCGGTGTCTCGCCGCGTATGCCTGCGACGATCACCGGCTCGGCCGTCAGCACGGCGAGCGCGGCGCGGCGGCTGGCGACATCCGTCCGCCTGTCCCAGTCGTGCAGCAGTTCCTGCGCCTTTCGCAGCTCGGCGTCGTCGCCCGCATCGATGGCGAGAATGCCGTTCACGATCTCCATCATCGCCGAATTCTGGCTGTAGCGCAGATCGTATTTGTAGTCGCGGAACTCGCCCGCCGTGATCGAATTGTCGGCGCCGTAGGTTTCCTCAAGCCGCATCGCCCGGTTCGTCATGTCGCTCTGGATGCCGAGCCGTTCGGGGAAGTCCGCGGGATCGAGGTTGTCGTTTGCGGCGGTCGCGCGGAACGGCGTGTTGTTCGCGTTATAGACATAGCCGGAGTTCGGATTGACGAGTTTCGGCATCGCCTCGAACGGCACGTAGCCTTGCCAGATGAGCGAGGAGTCATCGCCGGGCAGAACACCCGACCAGTCCGGCCCTTCCTTCCTGTCGGGAAACTGCGCGTTGTAGACATAGGCGATGTTGCCCTGCCTGTCGGCGTAGATGTAGTTGATGCTCGGCAGCGCCTGCAATTTCATTGCTTCAATCCATTCGCCGAACCCGGTTGCCTTGTCCAGCGCGTAGTACTGTTCGACCTGCCTGATCTCGCCGATCCCCGCATAGCGCACCGCGAAAAAGCCATTCGGCGTTTCGAGCACTGGTCCATGGTCGGAGCGCAACACCTCGCGCTCCACCGTCCACCAGAACGGCCCCCAGAGGTCGACGCGAATTTCCGCCGTGCTCTTCTCGAAGTCGCGCCAATTGCCGTCCAGAAGGTACTGATCTTCGTTGTCCGGATTGACCTCGAGGCGATAGATGTCGACGAGATCGGGCTCGTTCACCGTGTTTGCCCAGCCGAGATTGGCATTGTGTCCATGCAGCATGAAGGGGGAGCCCGGAAAAAACCCGCCCGCGACATGCCAGCCCTCTTCACTCTCGAGTACCGCTTCGTACCAGGCGACGGGTCCGGTGAATGGTTGGTGCGAATTGACGAGAAGCCGCGTCGCGCCGTCGGCAGAGCGCGCCGGGCTCACGGCAACGCCGTTCGACCCAATGGGAAGAGGGTCCTTTGCAGGCAGGAAGGCATCGACACCCTGTTTCGACAGGCCTTCTTCCTTGCCGATCCGTCCTTCGAATACCGCCATCAGCGTCTTGTCGAGGCCGTAGAAGAAGGGCGCCTTGAACATGAAACCGGCCGCAACATCCTCTCCCGTGACAGGCAGGAATCCATCGATGACGCCTTCGGGATGAAGCGCGGCGTAATAGTTCACGCCGTCCGCATAGGCCTCGATCACCTCGCGCACCTCGGGCGAAAGGTCGCTTTCGTAGCGCGCATCGATCGTTTCCCAGATGCCCATGAGGTTGACGAGATAGTCGCTCACCGCCGCGCGCTCGCCCTTCACGGAAGCAAGCTTGCCGCGTGTCGCGATCAGCACGTCCTGTATGGTCGCGAAATCGTCTTCCGAATGCGCATAGCCGATGCCGAAGGAGACATCCGCATCGCGCTTGCCGAAGACGTGGGGCACGCCCCACTCGTCACGTTCGATGGTTGCGTCATAGCTGTCCGCTTTCGCGATCAACGGCGCCGGGTCGGTGGGCGCTGGCGCTTCGATGGCACCCCGGACGAGAATGACGGCAAGGACCGTCAGGGCGAGCCCGAGAATCCCGAGAACTCCGGTCTTGGCATAGCGCAGCACGCGGTATCTCCTTCTTTTGTCCGGTGCGCAGCCTAGCTGTCTGCCCGATTCCGTCAAACGGGAGAGAAACCGTCCGAGACTGCGTCCCTCCGCCGCTTTCCGCCCCGCCGTGAAACCTCTATACAGGGCGCGTTTACCGGCCACCCGTAGAGGCGGAATCCGTGCTGCTTTCGGCAAACGATATTGTGATCTTTCTCGCCTTCGCGGCGCTGACCGGCGTTGCGCTGTGGCTGCTGCTGCGTCCGCTGCGTGCGGACGCCGCCGGTTCGCCGGCGGATGAGGGCGAAAGCGAGGTTGCCATTTATCGCGATCAGCTTGCCGAAATCTCCCGCGATCTCGAACGCGGCACCATCGCCGAGGCGGAAGCAGAGGCCGCACGTGTCGAAGTCTCGCGTCGCCTGATCGCCGCAGATGAAGCAAGAGCGGCCGCCCGCCGCGCGGACGGCGCCGCCAATCCGCGCTGGCGCAAGGGCACGGCGCTCGCGCTTGCGCTCGGCCTCCCCGTTTTCGCGCTCGCCGTTTATCTCGCCGAAGGAACGCCCGGCATGAGCGGGCAGCCGATAGCCGAACGCATGGAAGTGCCCGCCGAAAAACTGCCCGTCGAGGGACTCGTCGCGCGCGTGGAGCGGCGCCTGAAGGAACGGCCCGGCGATGTGCAGGGGTGGGAGACGATTGCACCGGCCTATCTGATGCTGGGCCGCACGGACGATGCGGCGCATGCCTGGACTCGGGCGATGATGGCGGGCGGCGTCACCGCGGACCGTCTTGCCGCGCGGGGCGAAGCGCTTGTTCTCGGCAATGACGGTGTCGTTGGGTCCGCGGCGAAAGAGGATTTCGAGCGTGCTGTCGAACTCGATCCGGATGAGCCGCGCGCCCAGTTTTATCTCGGTGCCGCGGAACTCGAAGCCGGTGAGCGCGAGGTTGCCCTGGCCCGCTGGAAAGCGCTTCTTGCCCGCGCCCCGGAGAACGCTCCCTGGGCGCCGGCACTTCGCGCGCGTATTGCCGCCGTCGAGGGGCGGCCGGTCATCTCCGCGGAAGACGAGCCGATGATCCGCGGCATGGTGGAAGGCCTTGCCGCCCGTCTGGCGGACAACCCGGACGATCTCGACGGCTGGCTCCGTCTCATCCGGTCCTATGGCGTATTGCAGGACGAGGAGAAGGCGGCAACAGCGCTTGCCGCAGCACGACAGGCTTTCGCGGACGATCCGGATGCGCTTGCCCGCCTGTCGGAAGCCGAGGCCGCCCTGGACAAGTAATCCCCGGTTTCCCATGCGCCGCGTTAGGATGTGCGCCGACTCGGAAAAACGGGCAGGGGCACCATGCTGAGCGAACTCCAGAAGGAAACGGCGCAAGCCATCGTCAATATTTTCGAGACCGGTTCCGTGCGCGGCGACTACGCGCGCGTCACGCTACTGACGGGCGATAGCGGCCATCTGACCTATGGCCGCGCGCAGACGACGCTCGGCAGCGGCAATCTCCATCTTCTCATCAAGGCCTATTGCGCCACACCGGGTGCCGCCTATGCGCGGGCGCTGAAGCCTTACCTGCCTCAGCTCGCCGACATCGATCTTCGGCTCGACACCGACTGGACCTTTCGCAACGTCCTGAAGGAGGCGGGCGGCGACCCCGTCATGAGAGACGCTCAGGACGACTTCTTCGACCGCGTTTACTGGACGCCAGCCATGGCCTCGGCCAGGCGTACAGGGCTCGGCGAAGCGCTATCGGCCGCTGTCGTCTATGACAGCGCGGTGCACGGTTCATGGACCGCGATGCGCGACCGCACGACCGCGAAAGCGGGATCCGCTTCCTCCGCCGGGGAGCGCAAGTGGATCGGCGCCTATCTCGATACGCGGCGCGACTGGCTCGCCAGCCACTCGAATTCCCTGCTGCGCAAGACGGTCTACCGGATGGATGCCTTCAGGGCCCTCGCCGCATCGGGTAACTGGTCGCTCGACCTTCCCATGACGGTCCGCAGCGTGCGGATCGACACGGACACGCTCGGCCTTCGTCCGCCCGTCAATGCCTCGGCCATCGAGGTCGCAACGCGCAATCTCCGTCTCACCGATCCGAAAATGTCCGGAAACGACGTCCGGGCGCTTGAAGAGGCACTCTCGAAGGAGGGCTATGCCATCAACCGTGACGGCATCTTCGACGAGGGCCTCGAAACCGCCCTCAAGTCCTTCCAGCGCGACTTCGGTCTCGTGGACGACGGCATTGCGGGCCCCGCGACCCGGCTGATGCTCGGGATATGAGGCTGTTCCGCCCGGGCAGGCAGCCCGCGACGATTTAGCGGTTTCGTCGCCTGCATTGGCCGGGCTATACCTCAGGCCTCATTCGGGAGCGAAACATGACGCGCAAGCAGCGCCGCGCCGCATTCATCGTCGTCGCCCTTGGCATATTGGGTCTTGCCGTGGGGCTCGTCCTCTATGCGATGAGCGACAGCATCGTCTACTTCTACAGTCCCAGCGACGTGGTCGAACGGGGCGTCGAACCGGGCGAGCGCATCCGCCTTGGTGGTCTTGTCGAGCAGGACTCGCTGCAGGATCTCGGCGATGCCACCGTGCGCTTCAACGTTACCGACTTCGTCGAAACCTTCACCGTCACCTATCGGGGCGTGCTGCCGGACCTGTTCAGGGAAGGTCAAGGCGTCATAACGGAAGGCGCCTTTGACGAGGCGGGCGGTTTCACGGCCGACAACGTCCTCGCCAAGCATGACGAATATTACATGCCGCCCGAAGTTGCCGATGCACTGAAGAAGTCCGGCAACTGGCAGGGTGAGGGCGCGGAGAAGTCGCATTCCGAGACCTACGGACAGGGCAGTTATCCATGATCGTGGAGCTCGGTCATTTCGCACTCGTGCTCGCGCTCGGCGTTTCGCTTGTGCAGATGGCCGTGCCCGCAATCGGCGCGCATCGCCGCGAAGCGCCGCTCATGCGGGTCGCAGAACCGGCTGCGCTGTTGCAGTTTGCACTCGTCGCACTTGCCTTTGCCGCTCTCACCTATGCCTTCGTCGTTTCCGACTTCTCGGTGAAGCTCGTTTACGACAATTCCCATTCCGCCAAGCCGCTGATCTACAAGGTGAGCGGTGTCTGGGGCAATCACGAGGGCTCGATGGTCCTCTGGGTGTTGATCCTCGCGCTTTTCGGTGCGCTGGTCGCGCTGTTCGGCAACAACCTGCCCGACACGCTGCGCGCCCGCGTTCTCGCCGTGCAGGCATCGATCGCCGTCGCCTTCCTTCTCTTCATTCTTTTCACCTCCAATCCCTTTCTCCGGCTCGACCCGGCGCCCTTCGAGGGCCAGGGGCTGAACCCGATCCTTCAGGATCGGGCGCTCGCTTTCCACCCACCCTGGCTTTATGCCGGCTATGTCGGCTTCTCGATGACCTTCTCGTTTGCCGTCGCGGCGCTGATCGAAGGCCGCGTCGATGCGAGCTGGGCGCGCTGGGTCCGGCCCTGGACGCTCGCCGCCTGGCTCTCGCTCACCATCGGCATCGCCATGGGGTCGTGGTGGGCCTACTACACGCTCGGCTGGGGCGGTTTCTGGTTCTGGGACCCGGTGGAGAACGCCTCCCTGATGCCGTGGATCGCGGGCACGGCGCTTCTCCATTCCGCCATCGTCGCGGAAAAGCGCGGCGCCTTGAAGAGCTGGACGATCCTCCTTGCGATCCTCGCCTTCTCGCTCTCGCTGCTCGGCACCTTCCTCGTGCGCTCCGGCGTCCTCACCTCGGTCCACGCCTTCGCTGTCGACCCCGCCCGCGGGAGCTTCATTCTTGGCATTCTCATCGTCTTCGTCGGTGGCTCGCTCGCGCTCTATGCGTGGCGCGCGCCGATGCTGAAGACGGGCGGCCTCTTTGCGCCGCTGAGCCGCGAATCCGCGCTGCTCATGAACAACATGCTGCTTTCCGCCGCTGTCGCCTCCGTTTTCGTCGGCACGCTCTATCCGCTGCTGCTCGATGGATTGACCGGCATGAAGATCACGGTGGGGCCCCCCTTCTTCAACTACACCTTTGTGCCGATCTTCGTGCCTTTGCTCTGCCTCGTGCCGCTCGGACCGCTGCTCGGCTGGAAGCGTGCCGACGTGAAGGCTGCCGCCGAGCGTCTGCTTGCAGCGGCAGGTCTCGCACTTGTCGCCTGCCTCGCGACGTTCGCGGTCGCTTATGACGGTCCCTGGCTCGCACCCTTTGGCATGGCCCTCGCCGTATGGCTCGTTGCGGGCGCGGCTTCGGAAATCGCCTGGCGCATCAAACTCTTCTCGACGCCGCTTGCCGAAAGCCTCGGCCGCGCGCGCCGCCTGCCGCGGGCGGCATGGGGCACGGCGCTCGCCCATGGCGGCCTCGGCATCGCGGTTGCGGGCATTGTCGGCGTAACCGCCTGGCGCGCCGAACTCATCACCTCGCTTGCGCCCGGGGAAAGCGCGGAGATCGCGGGCTATACGCTGACCCTCGAACAGGTCGGACTGCGCGATGGTCCGAACTACGAGGCGACCGTCGGTGTCGTCCGCGTCGCGCGCGATGGCCGCGAGCTTGGCGCCCTCCTGCCAGAGAAACGCCGCTTTCCTGCCGAACGGCAGGAAAAGACGGAAGCCGCGATCCGCACCAACGGTTTTGCCGATCTCTACGTCGTTCTCGGCGAGCGGGCGGGTGACGGCAAATGGGTGCTGCGCGCCTATCACAACAACCTCGCGCCGTGGATATGGATCGGCGGTGCCATCATGGCGCTGGGCGGCGCGATGTCGCTCATGGATCGCCGCTTGCGTGTCGGTGCGCCCACGGGCGCCCGGGCGCGGCTCGCGCCCGCGCCGGCGGAATAGCCCGATGCGTCGCCTGCTCGCTGCGCTCCTGCTTTCTTTCGCCTTTGCCGGCGCTGCCGCCGCTCTGGTCGATCCATCGGAACGTCTCGCCGATCCGGCGCAGGAAGAGCGCGCGCGGGAGATTTCGAAAAACCTTCGCTGCCTCGTCTGTCAGAATCAGTCGATCGACGACTCCGATGCCGAACTCGCCGGCGACCTCCGCCGCGTCGTCCGCGAACGGATCGCTGCCGGCGACAGCGACGAAGAAGTCTACGACTACGTTGTGGCCCGATACGGCGAGTTCGTGCTCATGACGCCGCCCTTCGAGCCCGCCACCTGGGCACTCTGGCTTGGCCCGGTCTTCTTCGTTCTGGCGGGGGCGGGCATCGCGATCCTCGTGCTGCGCCGGCATCGCGGCCCTGCCGCCGATGAGGGGCTTAGCAGGGAAGAGGCCGCCCGCGTGGCGGTGCTCATGAAAGACAGCGGACACTCCGACGACGCCCGCTGACGGCGCCGCTTTTTCGCCTTACTGATTCGTAATAATTTGGACATGATTTGGAAAGGGTTGGGACATGATCCTGACACCTGAACATGCCGCCATACCCTTGATCCGTCAGGCTGACGAGGCGGGATAACGATACGGGAGTTCGAACAATGCGGAACGGTCGGAATTTTTCATGGCGTCGCTCGGCGCTGGCGCTCACCACGGCAGGCATCTTCGCCGCCGGCATCTGGTCGGCAACCGCGGTCGCCGAGCCCGCGCCCCTCGATACGCAGTCCGCGGCACCGGCCGCCACCGCGCTTGAACGGCTGCCGAGCTTTGCCGATCTGGTGCAGAAGGTGAACCCGGCGGTCGTCAGCATTCGCGTTGATGAGGAAGTGGAGGCCCGGGGGTCGGCGGCAATGCCCGACCTGCCTTTCCCGCCCGGCAGCCCCTTCGAGAAATTCTTCCGCGATCTTCAGCCCCAGGGCCCGGACGGCGCCCCGCGCCGCCGCCATGCGACAGCACTTGGCTCCGGCTTTCTGATCTCTGCGGACGGTTACATCGTCACCAACAACCATGTCGTCGGCGACGGCAAGGACATCACCGTGGTTCGCGATGACGGAACGGAGATGTCCGCGAAGCTGATCGGCCGCGATCCGAAAACCGACCTCGCCCTCGTGAAGGTGGAATCGAAGGGAGCGCTTCCCTACGTGGTCTTTGGCGATTCGGACAGCGTCCGCGTCGGAGACTGGGTGCTCGCGGTCGGCAATCCGTTCGGTCTCGGCGGCACCGTCACCACCGGCATTGTCTCGGCGCGCGGCCGTGAGATCGGCGCAGGCCCCTACGATGATTTCATCCAGATCGACGCCTCGATCAACAAGGGCAATTCCGGCGGGCCGACCTTCGACGTGCACGGCAATGTCGTCGGTGTGAACACGGCGATCTTCTCGCCGACAGGCGGCAGCGTTGGTATCGGCTTTGCGATCCCGGCCGCCATTGCGCAGAAGGTCATCGCGCAGCTGAAGGAAGACGGCAAGGTCACGCGCGGCTGGCTCGGCGTCACCATCCAGCAGGTGGATGACGATCTTGCTGCCTCGCTTTCGCTCGACAAGGCACGCGGCGCGCTTGTCGCGCAGGTCGCCGAAGACAGCCCGGCGGAAGATTCGGGCATCAAGACGGGCGACGTGATCCTCAACGTCAACGGCAAGGAAATGGAAGACGTGCGCGCGGTAAGCCGCACCGTCGCCGACCTCGAGCCGGACACCGACGCCGAGATCGTCGTCTGGCGGGATGAAGGCCGCAAGACGATCGATGTCGAGATCGGCACCTTCCCCGAGAATCTTGAAATGGCGTCGGCTGCGCCGTCCGATGGCGCGCCGGAAGCTGGCACCACGGAAAGCCTCGGCCTCGCACTTGCCGAAACGCCGGACGGCGTCGTCATCCGCAGCGTCGATCCCGCGAGCGATGCCGCGGAAAAAGGCGTGCGTCCCGGAGATGTGATCGTGAAGGTTTCCGGCCGCGACGTGAAGAAGCCGTCCGATGTCGTGGCGGGTGTCGAGGAAGCGAGCAAGGCCGACAAGAATTCGGTGCTGCTTCTTCTGCGCAGCGAAGAGCAGCAGCGGTTCGTCGCGCTGACGCTCGAAAAGTCGTAACGGATACCCGTGGGGGGCGGGTGTTCGCGGAAACGCGGCTCCGGTTCCTCCGGTATTGGGGTCGCAGGGTCGCGCCCGCCGATGCTAGTCCCCCGCGGCATCGGCGGCGCGGTCCGACCGCCCGGAAGATTAACGGGAGTTCTGGGAAACGATGCGCATTCTGGTGATCGAAGACGACCTCGAAGCAGCGGCCTATGTCGTGAAAGGTCTGCGCGAAAGCGGCCACATCGTCGATCATGCGGCGGATGGTGAGGAAGGGCTTACGCTCGCGCTCTCCAGCACCGTCGACGTCATGATCGTGGACCGCATGCTGCCGAAGCGCGACGGGCTCAGTGTCGTCGAGACGCTGCGCGAAGAAGGTGTGCGCACGCCCGTTCTGTTCCTCTCCGCGCTTGGCGAGGTCGATGACCGCATCAAGGGGCTGAAGGCCGGTGGCGACGACTATCTGACGAAACCCTATGCCTTCGCCGAGCTCCTGGCCCGCATCGAGGTCCTGGTCCGCCGCGCCAATCCCGATCAGGTCCGCACCCGGCTTCAGGTCGGCAACCTCGAAATCGACCTCCTCGCCCGCAAGGTCATCCGCGAGGGCCAGGAGATCGACCTCCAGCCGCGCGAATTCCGTCTCCTCGAATACCTGATGAAACATGCGGGGCAGGTCGTCACCCGCACCATGCTGCTCGAAAATGTCTGGGAATATCATTTCGACCCGCAAACGAACGTGATCGACGTCCATATTTCGCGGCTCCGGGCCAAGATCGACAAGAATTTCGAGCAGCCGCTCTTGCACACCGTGCGGGGTGCGGGATACTCGCTGCGTGCCGCTGATTAAACTCCTCAAGACCTCGACCTTCCGGCTCGCGGTCATTTACCTCGCCCTGTTCGCCGCCTCGGCGATCACGCTGCTGGCCTATGTCTACTGGAATACCGCCGGCTTCCTTGCGCGTCAGACCGACGAGGCGGTGGAAGTCGAGATCGCGGGTCTCGCGGACCAGTACCGCCAGGGCGGCCTGCCGCTTCTCGTTCACACGGTCATCCAGCGCTCGCGCGATCCGGGCCAGAGCCTCTATCTCGTACTCGATCCGGCGGGCCGCGTTCTCGCCGGTACGCTCGACGCCCGCCCGCAGGTGGAGCCCGGTCCCGACGGCTGGTTCGACTTCAACTACAACCGCAAGACACTCGACGGCACGGAGGTGAAGGCGGCCCGCGCCCGCGCCTTCTTCCTGCAGGAGGGGTTCTATCTTCTCGTCGGCCGCGATGTGCAGGAACGCCGAGAGATCGAGAACCTCATCACCAACGCGCTCATCTGGGCGATCGGTCTTACCGTCGCGCTCGGCCTCGCCGGCGGTCTGTTCATGAGCCGCAACATGCTGGCCCGCGTCGACGACATCAACCGTTCCAGCCGTGACATCATGGAGGGAGATCTCTCGCAGCGCCTGCCGATAGCGGGCACGGGCGACGAGCTCGATCAGCTCGGCCGCAACCTGAACGCAATGCTCGATCAGATCGAGGCGCTGATGACGGGCATGCGCCAGGTGACGGACAATGTCGCGCACGACCTTCGCAGTCCGCTCAATCGCCTGCGCAATCGGCTCGAAGTCACCTTGATGCAGGAAGCCTCGCCCGAGGATTACAAGCTGGCACTCGAAAAGACCATCGCCGAGGCGGACGGTCTTCTCGGCACCTTCAATGCACTCCTGATGATCGCGCGCGCCGAAGCTGGATCCCTTCGCGATTCCATGACATGGGTCGACCTCAGTGCGACGCTGCACGACGCGGCCGAACTCTATGAGCCGGTCGCCGAGGAAAACGACCTGGCCTTTGCCGTCGATGTGCCGGAAGGGCTTACCATCTGGGGCAATCGCGAACTTCTCTCCCAGGCGGTGGCGAACCTCCTCGACAACGCGATCAAGCACGGCATGCCGCAGACCGGCAATGCGGCGCGCGTCATCGAAATCGCCGCCGCGCCGGATCCCGCGCGTTCGGGCCGAGGCGTCATCCTCTCTGTCGGCGATCATGGCCCCGGCATTCCCGAGGAAGAGCGCCAGCATGTGCTCGAGCGTTTCGTTCGGCTTGAGGCGAGCCGCAACACTCCGGGCTCGGGACTTGGTCTCAGCCTTGTTGCCGCCGTCGCGCGGCTTCATGGCGGTGTCATCGAGCTCGCGGATAATGACCCGGGCCTTCGCGTTACGCTTTCCCTGCCTGTTTCCGGACGATGACGGCAACCCGGCGATCGCTCATTGTCGCATTCCGCGTCCCCGTGCTCGCAAATATTGCGTGGGATTGTCAGGAAATGTCTGCATACTCGACGGGGCGATGAGAAGGGTTCTGCCTCGGGGAAAATGAATGCGGTATCGGCCGGATATCGACGGCATCCGAACGCTGGCCGTCGTGCCGGTTGTCCTGTTCCATGCGGGCATATGGCCGTTTACCGGCGGGTATGTCGGGGTCGACGTCTTCTTCGTCATTTCCGGCTATCTCATCACCGGCATTCTGCTGGCTGACATCCAGTCCGGAACTTTTTCGCTCACGCGATTTTACGAGCGGCGGATCCGGCGGATTTTCCCCGCGCTGTTTCTCGTGCTCGCGCTTTGCCTCGTCGCGTCGGCATTCATCCTGCTCCCGTCCTATTTCGAGGATTTCAGCGAGAGCCTGTTCGCGACGGCCATCTTCGCTTCGAATTTCCAGTTCTGGCGCGAATCCGGATATTTTGGTGCCGACGCTGAACTGGCTCCGCTTCTTCACACATGGTCTCTCGCGGTTGAAGAACAGTTCTACGTGTTCATCCCGCTCTTGCTCCTGTTCGCCTGCCGGCACAGCATGGCAATGGCCAGAGGCTTACTGGCGACGATCTTCGTCGTGTCGTTCGCGCTGAGCGTCTATTACGTTCGAGAGGCGCCGAGCGCCGCATTCTATCTCACACCGATGCGGGCCTGGGAGCTGATGGCGGGGTGTCTTCTCGCCGTCGGTGTGGTGCCTCGGATCGAGCGCCAACGGGTTGCACAGGCTGTTTCGGCGATCGGCGTCCTTCTCATCGCCATCGCGGTCTTCGGATTCGACAGCACCACACCCTTTCCGGGGGCGGCGGCGCTTCTGCCGGTGCTGGGCACTGCAGCGCTCATCCACGCGGGCGAGACGCATTCAACGCTTGTCGGGCGTGTATTGAGCAGCCGGTTGTTCGTGTTCATCGGCCTCATTTCCTACTCCCTCTATCTCTTTCATTGGCCGATCTTCGTTTTCTACCGGCATCTCACCGGCGCAGACGGCGATATGGCGGTCCGGCTTCTCCTTGTGCTCCTGTCCGGCGTTCTTGCGTGGCTCTCCTGGCGCTATTTCGAACGCCCCTTCCGCACCCGCTCGACGAAAGCAGCCAACATGCGTGTTTTCGCGGGCGGAAGCGTGGTGGCGATGCTGTTTCTCGGTGCCGGCTTCTGGGGCAACGCCGCCGAAGGATGGCCAGACCGGTTTCATCTTCGTTTCGATCCCAAACCCGTTATGGCGACCGGGAAATCCGAGATGATGGCCATTCTTGGTCACATCAGGTGCCGGGTGACGGATGGCGAAACGGTGCTCGTGGAAGGTGTGCCGTGCGACGAAGACAATCAGGAACGGATGCGCATCGCCCTCCTCGGCGACAGTCACGCGTCGCATCTTTATCCCGGCCTCCATGCCGCCTTCCCCGACGCCGATATCGAAGTATATGGCGCTCCCGGCTGCAGGGTCCTCTTTGGGATCGACACCCGTCCTGACCGCGAGGATTGCGCGACGATCGGCAGCCACGTCTATGGTGAAGCGTTCGAAGCCCGGAAATTCGACGCCATCATTCTGGCAAGCCGTTGGGAGGCGTCCGATCTCGAATTTATTCGGGCTTCCGTCCGGCAACTCCTGCGTCATACGGGGGGTGTCACGGTCATCGGGCCCGTTCCTCGTTACAAGGTCATGCTTCCCGAAGCGCTGGCCATCTGGCCCGGCGACTATTCGGACAGGTTTTTCGATCTGAACGAAGATCGGGAGGTGGCCCGGATCGACGCCGCCATGCAGCAGGCCCTTGCCCGGGAGGATGTGAATTACATTTCCCTCTATCAGGGCCTTTGCCGGAGTCGGAAATGCCGCATCTTTGCCGATGAGGAAGGCACGCGTCCCCTTCAATGGGATGAGGCGCATCTGACGCTGGACGGCTCCCGCTTTGTCGCCGCCCGTATCATTGCGCCGGGGCTGCGATTGCGGGAATCATTTGGGGAAACTGCTGAGTCGCGACGAGACCGCTCTCGATAGTAGGTATCTGTTGTTGAAAAAGGGAAACAAGCGAGTGAGCGGGTCGGAACACGCGAAGGCGTTGCGTGATGTGGCGGACAGGGCGCCGTCTCCCTACGACTCCGATCGCGTCGCGCGCGAGATGGAAGATCTCGAAGCCGCCGTCGCCCGCCTGGAAGACCGGGCCGTCGCCGCGCTCCTCGAGGACAAGGGCGTTCACCATCTGGCGGCCTCACTGTTCGGCAACTCCCCGTTTCTTGGCCGCATTCTCCGGCTTCACCCCGACTGGCTGCCGCGCCTTCTCGAGCGCGCGCCGGGCGAAGCGCTTGCCGATCTCCTGTCCCGGGTCCATGCCGCGCGCGATCTCGACAAGCAGGCGGATGTCATGTCGGCGCTTCGCCTTGCGAAGTCGGAAGCCGCGCTCCTGATCGCAATGGCCGACATCACCGGCGCCTGGGAGCTCGAGGAGGTGACGGAGGCGCTCACGGCCTTTGCCGACGGCGCCGTCGAAAGTTCCGTCTTCTGGCTTCTGCGAAACGCCGCAACGCGCGGGCAGGTGCTGCGGGCGCCGGAGGAAATGTCGCCGGAAGGATCGGGCCTCGTCATCCTCGGGATGGGCAAATACGGCTCCGGCGAACTCAACTATTCGAGCGACATCGATCTCGTCGTCTTCTACGAGCCGGGGGAGCTTCCCCTGAAGGACGGGCTCGATCACGGCGAGTTCTTCGTGCGGCTCACGAAGGATCTCGTGAAGATGCTTCAGGAGAGGACGGCGGAGGGCTATGTCTTCCGAACCGACCTCCGCCTCCGCCCCGATCCCGGCGGTACGCCCGTCGCTGTCTCGCTTCCCGCCGCCGAAGGCTACTACGAGAGCCGCGGCCAGAACTGGGAGCGCGCCGCCTTCATCAAGGCACGCCCCGTCGCCGGCGATATTGCCGCGGGCGAGCGCCTGTTGAAAACGCTGACGCCCTACATCTGGCGCCGGAACCTCGACTTCGCCTCCATCGACGACATTCATTCCATGAAGCGCCAGATCCACGCCGTCGGCGGCCATGGTGTCATTGCGGTGGCCGGTCACAACATCAAGCTCGGACGGGGCGGCATTCGCGAAATCGAATTCTTCGTGCAGACCCAGCAGTTGATCGCGGGTGGCCGCGACCACGATCTGCGTGGCAAGCAAACCTGTCTCATGCTGGATCAACTCGCCGCAAAGAAATGGATCGCACCCGGGACGGCGGAAGAACTGAAGGAGGCCTATCGTTTTCTTCGCACGCTCGAACATCGTCTCCAGATGATCGATGACGAGCAGACGCACTCGCTGCCGACGGCCGATGCGGATCTCGACCGCGTTGCCTGTTTCATGGCATTCGAAAGCCGGGACGCGTTTGCTGAATCGCTGACGAAACGCCTCGAATGTGTCCGCGATCACTATGCGAAACTGTTCGAGACCGCGCCTCCCTTGAGCGAGGAGCGGGGCAGTCTCGTCTTCACCGGTACGGAGGACGACCCCGACACGCTGAAGACATTGAGCGAGCTCGGCTTCCGCAAGGCATCGGAAATGTCTGAAGCCATTCGCGGCTGGCATACCGGCCGTTTCGCCGCCACGCGCTCGCCGCGTTCGCGCGAGCTTCTGACGAGCCTCATGCCGGCGCTGTTGCGCGCGCTGTCGCGCACCGCCAATCCGGACGCGGCTTTCGATCGTTTCGACCGGTTCCTCACCGGTCTCCCGGCGGGCGTCCAGCTTTTTTCGATGCTCTATTCGAACCCGCATCTGCTGGACCTGCTGGCGGGCATTTGCGGCACCGCCCCCCGGCTCGCGACCTATCTCAGTCAGAACCCGCGTGTTCTCGAAGCGGTGGTCGATCCCGATTTCTTCAAGGTGCTGCCCGACCGGGAGGAGCTCAATCGCAGTCTCAGGGATGAACTCGTCCACGCCGAGGACTACCAGGACACGCTCGACTTCGCTCGCGTCTGGGCGCGCGAATACCGGTTCCGTCTCGGCGTCCGGGTGCTCTCCGGCAGCGCCGACGCGGAAGAGGCGGGTCCCGCCTATGCCGCGCTCGCATCCGAACTTGTCGCCGCGCTTGCGCCCGTTGCGGAAGAAAGCGTCGCCGCCAAGCATGGCCGCATTCCGGACGGCCGTTTCGCCGTCGTCGCAATGGGAAAGCTCGGCAGCGAGGAAATGAGCGCGAGCTCCGACCTCGATCTCATCATGATCTACGACACGCCCGTCGCCGATGCCGTGTCGGACGGCGAGCGCCCGCTCTATGCCTCGCAGTATTATGCGCGCATCTGCCAGCAGCTCATCAACGCCCTGACGGCGCCGACGGCGGAAGGCAAGCTCTACGAAGTCGACATGCGCCTCCGTCCCTCCGGCAATGCCGGGCCCATCGCCACCGCCTTCGACAGCTTCGTCGCCTACCAGGAAACCGAAGCCTGGACCTGGGAACGCATGGCGCTGACGCGGGCACGCGTGATCTCCGGCCCCGACGAGCTCAAGGCCCGTGTCGAAAAGGCGATCGCCCATGCGCTCGATCTGCCGCGGGAAGTAAGGGAGATTGCCGCCGATGTCGCGGATATGCGCGCCCGTATCGCGAAGGAGAGGGTGAGCAACAATCCCTGGGAGCTGAAACATGTACGCGGCGGTCTCGTCGACATCGAGTTCATCTGCCAGTTTCTCCAGCTCGCGCACGGCGCTGCGCATCCCGGTATCCGCAGCACGCATACGCGCACGGCACTTGCCCGGATCGCCGATGCCGGAATCCTGGCCCCCGAAACGGCCGACATGCTCGTCCGCGCCATCGCCCTCAATCAGAACCTCACGCAGGTGATCCGCGTTTGCGTCGAGGGCGTGTTCGACCCCGCCGAGGCCCCGGCCGGACTCAAATCGCTTCTCGCCCGGGCAGGCGATGCTCCGGATTTTGCGGCGCTTGAGGCTGACCTTGCCGAAAGCCAGCGCCAGGTCCGCGAGGCTTTTGAAAGCATTGTCGTCGCTGCGGCTGGCTGAAGACTTGCACCTCCTGCTTGCCGGCCGGGGTGACGGCGCGTTTACCGTGTTTCTGCGGAGCGCGTCGAAAGCAAGGCAATCCCCGGACATTCTTGGTTAACACGCGATCCGTCTCCGGTGCGGCGCGTGTTTCTGCCCAGCGCGAAGCGTGTCAATTCGGCACGTTTCGGGTAGGTAAGGCCTTGGGGGAATCCCATGCCGGGCAGGGTGTGTGTGGAGTAGGGACGCATGGAGCGTCACGACGCGATCGTGATCGGAGCCGGGCTCAACGGGCTCGTCGCCGCCGCCTATATGGCGCGCGCCGGTCTCGATGTGCTGGTGCTCGACCGCGCTTCCGCACCAGGCGGCGTTTCCGCTGCGCATGAAATCGCGCCCGGTTTCCGCCTGCCGCGCTATACGCTCGGCAGCGGCGGTCTGCCGCCGCGCATCGCCGCCGATCTCGGCCTCGCCGAACACGGGCTTCGCTTTGTCCGCGCCGAAGGCGGCGTATCCGCTTTTCCCGACGGAAGCTATCACGCGAGTTACCGCGACGGCGCCGTCCATCGCCGCGAGATCGCGCGCTTTTCATCCCGCGATGCCGATGCCTTCACACGCTACCGCCGCGATATGCTGCGCGCCGCACGCGGGCTGGCGCCGCTTCTCTCCGGCCCCGCGCGCGGTCGGGCGAAAGGTCTCTTTGCAGGGTTGCGCGCCCGTCTTTCGTTTGCCGACCGGATTGCCGCCATCGCGCCGGAAGACCTGAACGACATGCTCCGCCTCTGGGCGTTGCCCATGTCCGAATATCTCGATGCCTGTTTCGAGTCCGATGTCGTGAAAGCGCATCTCGCCTCCGCCGCGCTGATCGGCGGCACGCTCGGCCCCTGTTCGCCCACCGGCGCCTCTCGTCTTGTCGGGCCCTGGCTTTCGGAAACGGGTGATGCGATGGGCGGCGCACCGGACACGCTCATGCCCTATGGCGGTCCCGCGGCGCTGGTGGATGCACTGACCGGCGTGCTCGACGCCAATGGCGGCAGGCTTCGCCTCGAAGCGGAAGTCACCGATATCCTGAGCAAGGATGCGAAGGTACACGGCGTCGTTCTCGCGAACGGCGAGGAGATCGGTGCCGATGCAATTCTCTCCGGCCTCGACGTGAAGCGGAGCTTCCTCAGCCTCTTCCGCTGGAAGGATCTGCCGGAGGGCCTCGTCGAGCGCGTCGGCCGCGTCCGCATGAAAGGCGTTGCCGCCAAGGTGAACATCGCGCTCGACGCCGTGCCCGAATTTCCCTATCTGCCGGAAGGCTGCCCCTCGCTCGGCGGCGGCCTTCGGCTCACCGGGTATATTCCCGCGATGGAGCGTGCCTTCGCAGACTGGCGCGAGCGCATGCCCCCGCGTGATCCGCTGATCGACGTGCTCATTCCCTCCCTCATCGATCCCTCGCTGGCGCCGCCCGGCAAGCACGTGCTCTCCGCGCTGGTGCACTTCGTGCCCGAAACGCTGCACGAGGGCGCCTGGTCCGACGAACGCCGCGACGCGCTGCGCGATCTCGTCACGGCGCGCCTCGCCGAGGTGAGCCCCGGCATCGAAACGCGCATCCTCGCCTGCGAGGTTCTGTTGCCGGACGACATTGAAAACGAAATCGGCCTCACCGGCGGGGATCTCGCTTACGGTGAGACGACGCTCGACCAGATGTTCATGAACCGGCCCTTCCCGGGTCATGGCGGGGCGTCGACGCCGCTCCGGAATTTCTATCTCTGCTCGCCGAGCGCTCATCCCGGTCCGCTCGTCATGGGCGGCTCCGGTGCCAATGCCGCTGCCGAAGTCATTGCGGCGCGCGGCGGGAGGCGCTGAGCGATGGTGACGGGTGGGACGAAATACGATGCGATCGTGATCGGTGCCGGACACAACGGTCTGGTTGCCGCGGCGCGCCTCGCCCGCACGCATGGCCGCGTGCTGGTGCTGGAGGCGGGCGACCGTCTCGGTGGCGCCGCCGCGACATCGGAAATCGTGCCGGACTACCGTGCCCCGGCCATCGCGCATCTTCTCGAGGGATTTCCCCGGCGCATCGAGCGCGAGCTGAAGCTCGCAAGGCACGGGCTCCGCTATGCCGCGCGCGATGTGCCGACCGTGGCGCTCGATCGCGATGGCGACCACATCGCGTTGCCGCGCAATCGCAGGGAATATGCGGCATTCTCGAAGCGCCTGCCGAAGGATGCGGAAGCCTACCGTGAACGGGTAGCGCTTCTGCGAGCACAGGCGGAACTTGTCGCCCCGTTGCTTGGTCAGGTGCCTCCGCGGCGCGACGACCCGGATGCGTTGAAGCGGTTTCTGCGCCGCGCCGTACTTCGGGCGGAATGGCAGGGTCGCTCGGCTCTCGGCAAGCTCATGCATACGCTGCCGGAAAGCATCGGCGACCGGCTTGATGCGGAATTTGAGTCGCCACTCCTGAAAGGCGTGCTTGCCTTCGATGCGACGCTTGGCGGCGGCGAAGGGCCCTACGCGCCGGGAACCTCCTTCCGTGCCGTCTGGCGTGAGGCGATCCGCATGCAGGGGCAGGGCGTGCGGCAGCCCGTGGGCGGCATGGGCGCGCTTGCCGATGCGCTCGCCGCCGCCGTCGAAGCGCAGCATGGAGAAATCCGTCTCGGGGCCCGCGCCGTGCGCATTCTGGTCGAGAACGATGCCGTGGCGGGAGTGGAGCTTTCCGACGGCGCGGTGCTGCATGCGCCGCTTGTCGTTTCCGCGCTCAATCCGCGCGTCACCATGCTTGGATTGCTCGGCGCGGCCCGACTCGAAACGGAGGCGGCACTCGAATTGCGCTTTGCTGCCCCCGCGGGCAGTACCGCAAAGATCAATCTCGCTCTGGAATCCACGCCGGTCTTCTCCGGCCTCGCGCCCGAACTTCACGGCGCGCGCCTCGTCATTGCCCCCTCGCTTCATGAGCTTGACGAAGCCGCTGCCGAGTGCCGCGATGGCGGCTTCGCGTCCGAACCAGTCATGGAAATTCTGGTGCCGAGCCTTGCCGACGCGTCGCTCGCGCCCGAGGGCCATCACATCCTTTCCATTATCGTTCACAACGTGCCCTTCCACGTCGAGGGCGGTTGGGAAGCGAAGCGCGAAACCTTCGTTCAGAAGGTCGTGCGCACCGTCGATGCCTACGCGCCGGGAACGGCGGACGCGATGATTGCGGGCGAGATTCTGACGCCGCCCGACATCGAAAGGAAATATGGATTGGCGGGCGGCGACTGGCACCAGGGCGATCTGCGCCTCGACCGTCTCTTCGGCTTCCGTCCCTCGCCCGCTTTCGGCCGCTACGAAGCGCCGGTGCCGGGGCTCTATCTTTGTGGCGCCGGTAGCCATCCCGGTGGTGGTGTCACGGGCCTGCCGGGCTGGCTCGCCGTCGAAGCGATCGGCGCGGCGAAGGGAGGGGAGCGATGACACCAGATACCGCCCCTCAGAAGGAAGAGCCCGTGGAGCCGAACCGCAAGGACATCGACCCGCAGGACGAACAGGCCGCCGTCGATCCGGCGCTTTTCGAGGAGAAGCCGATAGCGCCGCCCTTCGAGCGCACCGTGCTGACGACGCCGCTCCACCTCGTCACGTCGCTCGAAAGCCGCACCAATCGCTGGACGGACTGGAACGGTTACACTGTACCGGAGGTGCTGACGGGACTTGGGGACGAATATCGGGCGCTTCGCGGCGCGGCGGCGCTCATGGATGTCTCGCCGCTCGTCAAATACCGCATCGCTGGCCGCGATGCATTTGCCTTCCTGCAGCGGCTTGTTACCCGTGACATCGAAAACCTCGGCGTCCACCGCGCGGTTCACGTCATTCTGTGCGAAAGCCGCGGCCTCGTTCTCGGCGACGGTCTGCTCTTTCGTCTCGCCGATGACGACTACCGTCTGGTAACGGAAGAGACGCATCTCGCATGGCTCATGGACAGTTCGGAAGGGTTCCGCGTCCGGATCGAGGATGTGAGCGCCACGCTCGGCACCCTTTCGCTCCAGGGACCGCTCTCTGCCTTCGTGCTCATGCAGGCAGGCGTTGGCGATGTCGCCTCCCTTGCGCCGTTTGCCGCGCGCTGGGTCACGATTGCCGGTATGCCTGTCTATCTGAGCCGGACGGGGGCCTCCGGCGATCTCCGCTACGAGCTCTGGTCGGATGCGGAGGACGCGCCGCATGTCTGGCGCTGGCTTGTCGAATGCGGTGGTCCGCTCGGGCTCCGTGCGGCAGGCTTCGCCCTGCGCGAGCTCGCCCGTCTGGAGGCCGGTCTGCCCCGTGCGGGACAGGATTATCTCTCGGCCTTCGCCGCTATCGACGCCCGCGAGGCGCTGCCGCCGGCTGCGATCTGGGCTTCCCCCGCGATCGATCTCGACAAGGGTCTCTTCAATGGCCGTGCGGCCCTGCGCCGCGGATCGGACGAGCCGCCCGCCCGCCGCGTTGTCTCCCTCGCCATCGAGGGGCTGGAGCCGCTTCGGTTCTCCACCCTATCGCTTGAAGGACGCGTCGTCGGCGCGGCGACAAGTACCGGCTTTTCGCCCGCCCTGGGGGCCAATATTGCCCTCGCCGTTATCGATGCGGAGGCCGCCGCCGCTGGCGCTCTCCTTGCCGCTGCGGAACGCCGCGACGGCCTCTCGGTGCGCGAAACCCTTGCATCCGTCCGCGTCCTGGCGAAGCCCGCCAGGGCCCATCCCCGGCGGCTTGCGGTTCCCGCCCCTTTGAGACCCTGATTTTTTCGCATTTCTCCGACGGAACAACCGTCCCCGTGCGTTTGTCTTGATAACGGACGACGGCCTTCCGCCGTGAAATCCCCCCGACGTCCGGCGGGGCTGTCGTTCCGGTTCCGGAGGAGTGGTGCCTTGTTGCGCTGCGCCTCCGGAACCCAACTCACTGGGGTACGGAACCTTGGGAAAAGGACAAGCAAGATGCGTAAACTGAAATATGGACTGCTCGGCGGTGCGGCCGCGCTCGCGGCAGCGATGGCGCTGCCTGCGCTCTCCCGGGCCGAACCGGGCATGGGCGGTCATGGCGCCCGTCTCTTTGAAATGACAGACACCGACAAGAGTGGTGACATTTCGAAGGCCGAAATGCAGGCCGCCGCCGAGGCCCGCTTCGAGGCCGCCGACAAGAACGGCGACGGCGTTCTGACGAAGGATGAATCGGACGCTGCCCGCGCCGAAATGCACGAGAAGATGAAGGCCTATCGGGGCGACCCGGCGGAACGGTTTGCCGCGGCGGATGCCGATGGCGACGGCAGGCTCACGCTCGACGAAATGAAGGAAGCTGCCGCGAAGCGTATGGCCGAACACGGCAGGGAAGGCGACATGCCCGGCCGCCATGCGGACCGCATGGAGAAGTTCTTCGAAAAGGCCGACGCCGATGGCGACGGTGCGCTTACCGAGGACGAGATGAAGGCCGCGGGCGAGAAGATGAAGAAGCGCTTCTCCGAGCACAGGGAAAAGCGCGGTGGTCTCTTCGGCCGTCTCGACACCGACAGCGACGGTCAGGTGACGAAGGCTGAGCTCACTGAGAGCACCGGCAGGATGTTCGACCGAATGGACAAGAACGAAGACGGAAAGATCGAACCCGGTGAAGGCCGCCGCGGCAAATAACGCGGACGGGATGCGTGATCGTCCGAAGCCCTGTAGGCTTCGGACGAAACGCCCCGAGGGAATGGAGGATGCGGACGCGTGGATGAAACGTCGGACGATGAACTGGTGGCCGCCGTCGCGAAAGGTGACGAGCGGTCTTGTCGCGTCCTGATGGATCGTCATCTCGCCCGCATCGTTGCGTTGGGCCGCCGCATGCTCGGCAATCAGGCCGATGCGGAAGAGGTTGCGCAGGAAGTCTTTCTCCGCGTCTGGACCCATGCCGAACGCTGGCAGCCGGGCAGGGCGCAGTTCGGTACCTGGCTCCACCGCGTCGCCGCCAATCTCTGCCTCGACCGGCTTCGCCGCCGCCGCGCGACGGTCGACATCGATGAGATGCCGGACCTCGAAAGCGGTGCGCCCGGTCCCGACCGTCAGCTGGAGGAAAGCGAGCTTTCCGCCCGCGTCGAGGCCGCGCTCCAGCTCTTGCCGGAGCGCCAGCGGGCCGCTGTGGTGCTGTCGCACTATCAGGGACTCTCCAACACGGAGACGGCGGAAATTCTCGAAGTCACCGTCGAAGCGGTGGAATCGCTTCTGTCGCGCGCGCGGCGGCAATTGCGGACGTCGCTCGCGACGGAAAGGGATGAGTTGCTGCGTTCAAGGGAAATGAGCGCCTGAGGCGTTCGTGGCACGGACTGGATACGATGCAGAAAGAAATTACATTGAAGCGTTTCGCCGGGATCGTCGATGCCTATGGAGCATCGCCCCGGCGATGGCCGGATGATGAGCGGGCTTCCGCCGAGGCCCTGGTCGCGGCCTCCGCAGAGGCTCGCGCGCTTCTCGCCGAAGCGGCCGCTCTTGATGGCGTGCTTGCCCGCGCTCCCGTCGAAGCGCCCTCTGCCGCCCTTGCCGAACGTCTGTTGGCGGCACGGCCGCGTGGTGTCGCGGCTGTGCCGTCGCCGAAACCGCAAGCCGGGTTTATCCGTAGTCTGATTGAGGCCGTCTGGCCTTATGGGTCGCCCGCCGTTCCGGCCGGCGCTCTCGCCGCATCCATCGTGCTCGGCGTGACGCTCGGCTCGATTTCCGATATTTCCGTCCTGACGCAGGAAACCGCCGTGACGGCTTCTGTCGAGTCCGGTACGGAAGACAGCCTGGTGGCGCTGGCGCTCGCCGAACCGGCATGGCCCGAGGAGTGGATGCAATGAGCGACATGAATACGCCCACACCGGATGGCAAGGCGCCGCGCCGCTGGCTCGGTCCGGCCTTTCTCGCTTCAGTCGTCGTCAACGTCTTTCTCGTCGCGCTGATTTCGGTGCCGCTTTTCTTCCGCCCGCACGACCGCGGTTTCGGTCCGCCGCCGGACAGTCACGGCCCCGCCATGATGCACAGCGCCTTCAAGGCGCTGCCGGAGGAAGACAGGCAGGTCATTCGCCGGGCGATGAAGGAACAGTTCCGGGAAATCGTGCCCCATATTCGCGAGAGCCAGGCCGCGCGCGATGCGCTGACCGAGGCGATTGCCGCTGATCCTTATGACGAGGCGGCCGTCCGCGCTGCGTTCGACGACATGTCTGAGGCGATGACGGCGATGACAGAGGTGGGGCGCGATGCCATGCTGGATGCGTTCGCGAGGCTCACCCCGGAACAACGTCAGCGCGTAGCGGAAGCCATGCGCGACGAGCGCCGCAAGATGCGGACGCGATGGCGCGACCGTATGGAGGAACGCCGTTCCGGATCCGGGGACATGCCGCCTCCGCCGGAATAAGCGCCTCGCTTTCCGTTTCCATGCGCGACAGACTATAAACACCGTTCCGGCACAAGGCGGGAGCGGTGTTTTCTCGTCGGCGGTTCATGGAAACACGGAAAGAACTTCGATGAGCTGGTATCACGCCACGATGTACGATGCAGGCCGTCCCGCCGGGAGCCTCTGGGAAGAAACCGCGCCGGCGCTCGCGGATGGCGCTGACCTCGGCCCCAATGGCGACGATGTCTGCGACATTGCCATTATTGGCGGCGGCTTCACCGGCCTTTCCTGCGCGCTGCATCTTGCGCGCGATTTCGGAGCCGATGTGCGTCTTCTGGAAGCGGGTCCGCTCGGTTGGGGTGCGTCGGGCCGCAACGGTGGCTTCTGCATTCTTCAACCGACGGGCCTCTCCTACGACAGCATGATCTCGCGCTATGGCGAGGCGGAAGCGAAGCGTTTCGTCGCCTCGCAGGTAGAGGCAACGCGTTTCGTCCGCGCTTTCGCCGAAGACGAGAAGATCGATATCGAGCCGCAAGGCGAAGGCGAGCTCCATGTCGCCCACGCGCCGTCCCGCTACGCCGGTCTCGCACACGAACGCGACGTGCTGAACCGCACCTTCGGCATCGCCGCGCGGCTGATCCCGCGCGAGGAAGTCGCCGCGGAGTGGTACGACTCTTCAGAGCAGTTCGGCGCCTTGCATGTCCCGGTCGGCTTTGGTCTCCACCCGCTTCGTCTTGCGCGCGGGCTTGCTGCCGTCGCAGCTCGTTCCGGCGCGAAGCTGCATGGCGGCTCGCCGGTGATCCGCTGGGAGAAGGAAGGGCGGCTGCATCGGCTCGTGACGCCCACGGGCACGATCCGGGCCTCCCGCGTCGTCGTTGCGACCAACGGTTTCACGCGCCCGCCCGCGCCCCCCGCTCTTGCGGACAACGTCATCCCCGTCCTGTCGAACATCGTGGTGACGCGCCCTCTGACGGACGGCGAACTCGCCGCGCAGAACTGGCGCACCGAAACGCCCTGCGCCAACACCCGCAATCTCCTTTTCTACTACCGGCTTCTTCCGGATCGCCGTTTTCTCTTCGGCGCGCGCGGCGACCTCACAGGCCGCCCGAAGGACGGCCTGCGCATGCGCCGGTTCATGGAGCGGCGTCTTGGCGAGGTTTTTCCCGGCTGGGCCCATGTCGAGACCACGCATTCCTGGCGCGGTTTCGTCTGCATGGCGGCGCGCCTCACCCCCTCGATTGGCGCGCTGCCGGACGACGGGAGCGTCTTTTTTGCCCTCGGCTATCATGGAAACGGCGTCGCGGCGGCCCCCTGGGCGGGCCGCCTTCTGGCCCAACTCATTGGCGGAAAAGCCGAATTTTCGGATATTCCGGCGCTTGTGCGGGGGCCACCGGCGCGCATACCCTTTCCCGCACTGCGGCGCTGGTATCTTCGGGGGGCTCTCGGCTACTATCGGCTCATGGACATATAAAGCGCATTCCGGGCGCTGCGGAGGGGGCTTCGCGGCGGGGAAACGCGGTTTGAAATGCAGGACATCATGAGCGATCGCGAAAGACCGGGCCCGGCGGGCTGGGCGACACTGGGCGAATTCAATGCCTTCCTCGCCGAGCATGGCGACATCGACTATCTCGATGCCGTCTTCGTCGACATGTGCGGTACGGTGCGCGGCAAGCGCTTCCCCTCCGAAGAGGCCGACAAGGTCTTCACGTCCGGCGTGCAGATGCCGCAGTCGATCTATTTCTTCGACGTGACGGGCGTCAACGAGGACATCCTCGGCATGGGCTTCTCGGACGGCGATCCCGACGCGCAGGCCCATCCCGTCTCGGGCTCCATCGTGCCTGTTCCCTGGGCTTCCATGAAGCAGGCCCAGGTCCTGATGACGATGGTGGACGGCGACGGCAGCCCGCTCATGCTCGAGCCGCGCAACGTGCTTGCCCATGTCGTGAAGAAGCTCGACGAGCTCGGCCTCAAGGCAACCGTCGCCTGCGAGTTCGAGTTCTACCTGCTCGACAAGGACATGGACCGCAAGGGACGCCCTCAGCCGCCGATCAATCCCGCCACGGGCGCGCGCGAAACCGCGCATGAGGTCTATGGCATCACCGAACTCGACGGCTTCATGGGCCTCCTGAAGGAGATCGACGAAGCTGCCGCCGAGCAGGGCGTGCCTGCCTCCGGCGCGACGGCCGAATTCGCGCCCGGTCAGTACGAGATCAACCTGAAGCATGAGGACGATGTCATCCGCGCGGGCGACCACGCCGTCATGCTGCGCCATCTGATCGGCACCGTCTCCCGCAAGCACAACTTCCTCGCGAGTTTCATGGCGAAGCCTTTCGTCGAGCAGACGGGCAACGGCATGCATGTCCACTGTTCCGTGCTGGACGAAAAGGGCAACAACATCTTCAACGACGGCACCGACGAAGGTTCGCCAAGGCTCCGCCATGCGATCGGCGGCCTGCAGGCGACGCTTCCCGAAGCAATGGCGATCTTTGCGCCGAACCTGAATTCCTATCGCCGCTTCGGGCCCAACCTGTTCGTGCCGGTCAACGGAAGCTGGGGATACAACAACCGCTCGGTCGCCTTCCGCGTGCCGAACGGCTCGCCGGATTCCCGCCGCATCGAACATCGCGTGACGGGCGCCGACGCCAATCCCTACCTGGTTCTGGCCGCGATCCTCGCCGGCATCCACTACGGCATCGTCAACGAAATCGACCCGGGCGATCCCGCCGAGGGCAATGCCTGCGAGATCGTCGACGAGGGACTGCCGCTCTATCTGCCGAGCGCGCTGAAACGCTTCCGCAATTCGCAGATCATGCGCCAGTACCTCACCGACCGTTATGTCGACGTCTACGCGGAAACCAAGATCCTCGAATTCGAGAAATTCCAGGAAGCCATCTCGCCGCTCGAATACGACTGGTACCTCTGAGCGCGGTACGTCACGGACTTGACCGAAATTCGTCATGGCCCGGCTTGACCGGGCCATCCACGTCTTTCGTCAGCACTCATGTCGTCTCTTTCAAATGCACCGGCCAGTGCACAGAGGCGCTGGAAAGCACATTGCCGGCCCCTCAAACCGTCTCCGGACTTCGCTCACATCCGTAGATTGCTCGTCCCGGATTTCGGTTGTGACGTTTTCATGACAGTTCGATGACGGTCGGGGGTGTTTGTCCCCGGTTTCACCCGTGAAAGAACTTATCCTCGTTCTGGCGCAGGCCGGATAATCCGCCTGCGGCCGTTTCAGCGATGAGGGAACCGGGTAGCAAAAAGGCAAAAGAGGGGGCTGCCGTCAGGCGTCCTGCGCCACCGGCAGCGTGAAGCTCACCGTCGTGCCGACGCCTTCGGTGCTCTCGATGGTGAGCGCGCCGCCGTGAAGCTCCACGAGCGAGCGCGACAGCGCGAGGCCGAGCCCCGTGCCCTTGTGCTTCTTCGAATGCTGGCTTTCCACCTGTTCGAACGGGCGGCCGATCTTCGGCAGCGCGCTCGCGGGAATGCCGATGCCGGTATCTTCGACCGCGATGGTGACGAAGCCGTCTTTCACGGCGCCCTTGAGATGGATCGTGCCGCCTGCGGGCGTGAACTTCACCGCGTTCGAGAGAAGGTTCAGAAGCACCTGCTTCACCGCGCGCTTGTCTGCGTTCACGGTTGGAAGCGCCGGCAATTCGTTCTCGACGGTGACGCTCGCCATTTCCGCGCGGCCCGAAACGAGGCGGAGCGATTCCTCCGCCACCTCGGAAATTTCCAGCGGCTGTGTTTCGAGCGTCATGCGCCCGGCCTCGATCTTCGACATGTCCAGAATGTCGTTGATGAGTTCGAGGAGATGCGTGCCGCTCGCATGGATGTCGGTCGCATATTCCTTGTATTTCGGCGAGCCGAGTTCGCCGAACAGCCCGGAACCCATGATCTCCGAAAAACCGATGATGGCGTTGAGAGGCGTCCTGAGCTCGTGGCTCATGTTGGCGAGGAACTCGGACTTCGAGCGGTTCGCCGTTTCCGCGCGCGTCTTCTCGGAGGCGTATTTCTCCGCGAGGTCGACGAGCTGGCGCGCCTGCTCCTGCAGCTTCCGCCGCGAGGCTTCGAGGTCGTGCACCGTCTTTTCCAGCGCGACCTTGTTGTCGGTCAGCGCCGCTTCCTGTTCCTTGATGGCGGTGATGTCGGTGCCGACATTCACATGGCCGCCGCTCTTGGTGCGCCGCTCGCTGATCTGCAGCCAGCGTCCGCCCGGCAGGTGGATCTCGCTCACCGCGGCGTCGCTCTCGCTTTCGCCCGCGACCGGCCAGGCATCGCCGATCCCGGCCCGCGCCATGATGTCGTTGCGCGCTGCGCCCTCGTCGGCGGCCGCGATGTTCAGGAACTCGGCGAACTTGCTGTTTGCGGTGACGAGCCTGCCTTCTGCGTCCCAGAGCACGAAGGCCTCGCCGACGCTCTCGATGGCGTCGCGCAGCCGTTCGTTCGCTTCCGACACGCGTTCTTCGGCGAGCTTCTGTTCGGTGATGTCGATGGTGATGCCGACGAGCCGGTCGCCTGCGCGGCCGCCGCTCCACACCTGGCCCTTCGCATGCATCCACACCCAGCTTCCGTCCGCGTGGCGCAGCCGGAACGTCGTGTCGTAGGAACGCGAGGCACGGTTCGCCGCCTTCGCGATCTCGTCGATCGCCGCCGCGTCCTCGGGATGCGCCATCGCCTTGATCTCGGAGGGCAGGAGCCGTTTCGACGGCTGCTTCAGCCCCACCATGTCGAACATGGCGGACGACCAGTAGACGCGGTTCTCGCTCACGTCCCAGTCCCAGATGCCGCAGCGCGCGCCCGCAAAGGCCATGTCGAAGCGATGCTGGTTCTCGACCAGCGCCGCTTCCGCGTCGATCTTGCTCTCGCGCAGACGCACCAGCATGTAGGCAATCACGAGATACCCGCCGGAAAGCAGGCTCGAAAAGACCAGCGCGCGCGAAGCGCCATCCTCGACATAGAGAAGGACGTTGAGCGCTGCGAGGGCCGCGCCCGACAGGCCGAGCGCAAGGCGTGGCAGCAGGCCCGCCGGCAGGCTGCGGCGCTTGCGCGTCCCCGCTTCCTCCTGCCACCTGATCGCGTCCTGGCGTGTCGTTGTCGCGTCGCTCATCCGCTCTTCCGTCAGCTTCCGGCCGCTCATCGTGAGCAAGGCTCGCAACCATGCGAATCATCTGCCTTGAAGTGATGATTCGGCCTGCGAGTCCGGCTGTCCATAGCTGTCGTTAACTTTTTGTTAATAGATGCAATTGGGACTCACTCCGCGTGACTCAGCGTGCGTGAAACGCGTGGAAGACGCAAAAAAAGGCCCTTGAACCGACTCCTGACGAATCACTCTTAATTCCGCGTTAAGCGGTTTGGTTAACGTGTGCCGCCGTGAGACGATTCGCCCGGATGTGAAACGGTTTGCGCTCAGGCGAGCGTCTTCGTCGCGATTTCGTAGACGTCGCGCGACAGGCCCTCGGTGCCCGCGATCCGCTTCAGTTCCTTCTGCATCAGCTTCCGCCGCTTCGGCTCCATCTGCCGCCAGCTCTTGAAGGCGCCGAGCATTCTGGCGCCCACCTGCGGGTTCAGCTTGTCGAGTTCCAGCACCTTGTCGGCGATGAAGCGATAGCCCGCGCCGTCTTTCGCGTGGAAGTGAAGCTGGTTGACCGCCGCGAAACTCGTGATCAGCGCACGCACCTTGTTCGGGTTCTTCATCGTGAAGGCAGGGTGGCCTGTCAGCCGCTTTACCTCGTCCAGCGTTCCCGGCAGCGACGACATCGCCTGGATCGAGAACCACTTGTCCATCGCGAGGTGATCGTCCTTCCAGCGTTCGTGGAAGGCGTCGAGCGCTTCACGCCGTTCCGGGCAGTCGATATTCGACAACACGGACAGCGCCGCAATCGAATCCGTCATGTTGTCCGCCATGCGGAACTGTTCGGCGGCAAGCGCAATGCCTTCCTCGCCGGGCGCTGCCGAGAGGTAGCCGAGGCAGACGTTTCTAAGTGCGCGCCGCCCCGCATGGTCCGCATCCGGACGATAGGGTCCCGTCACTTCCATCCGGTCATAGGCGGCGAGAAGCGCATCTTTCGTTTGCGTGGCGATCGAAGCGCGCAGTCTTTCGCGCGCGGCGTGGATCGCTTCCACGTCCACTTCATGCCCGATGATCTGCGCCAGCGTCTGCTCGCTCGGCAGCAGGATGATCTGCGCCACGAAATCGGGGTCGATCTTCTTCGCGGTCAGAAGGTCGCGCACCATCTCGGCAAAGGCGCCGCCCTTGCGGGCTGGCGCTCCCGTCTTCTCCGCCTCCACCATGGCAACGAGAAGGCCGGTCGCGTAGCGCTGTGCCGCTTCCCACCGATTGAAGCTGTCGCTGTCGTGCCGCATCAGGAACACGAGATCGCGCTCCTTGAGGTTCGCGCTCAGCTTCACCGGCGCCGTGAAACCGCGCAGCAGCGACGGCACCGGCTTCGCATTCACGTTGCGGAAGCGCCATGTCGCCTCGCGTTCCGTGAGGTTCAGCACGCGCGTCTTCGCGCCCGGCTTCTCCTCGCCGTCAAGCATCAGCGCCATGTCCTTGCCGCCCGGGCCGACAAGCCCGACCGCCACCGGAATGTGATAGGGCTCCTTGTGCGGCTGGCCGGGCGTTGCCTGGCACACCTGGCTCATCTTCAGCGTGTAGGTCTTGCGCGCCGCGTCGTAGCGCCCGGAAGCGAGCACTTCCGGCGTGCCGGACTGCCGGTACCAGCGCTTGAACTGCGTGAGATCAAGCTTCGCGCCGTCGCTGAGCGCATCGAGGAAATTCTCGACCGTCGCCGCCTCGCCGTCATGCCGCTCGAAATAGAGATCCATGCCTTTGCGGAAGCGCTTCGGCCCCGCCATCGTGTGGATCATGCGGCAGAGCTCGGCGCCCTTCTCGTAGACGGTTGCCGTGTAGAAATTGTTGATCTCGATATAGCTCTCCGGCCGAACCGGGTGGGCGAGGGGCCCGCCATCTTCGGGAAACTGGTGCGCGCGCAACAGCCGCACATCGGAAATCCGCTTCACCGGTCGCGAGCGCATGTCGCTCGTGAATTCCTGGTCGCGGAAGACGGTCAGCCCTTCCTTCAGGCAGAGCTGGAACCAGTCGCGGCAGGTGATCCGGTTGCCTGTCCAGTTGTGGAAATATTCATGCGCGATGATCGCCTCGATCGCCGCATAGTCGGCATCCGTCGCCGTGTCCGGCCGGGCCAGTATGTACTTGTCGTTGAAGACGTTGAGGCCCTTGTTCTCCATCGCCCCCATGTTGAAGGCGCTCACCGCCACGATCATGAAGATGTCGAGGTCGTATTCGCGCCCGAAGCGCTCCTCGTCCCATCTCATCGCGCGCTTCAGCGCTTCCATGGCATAGGCGCAGCGGTCCTCGTTGCCCTTTTCCACGAAGATGCGCAGCGTCACTTCGCGGCCCGACATGGTGACGAAGGTGTCTTCCACATGGGCAAGGTCGCCCGCCACCAGAGCGAAGAGATAGGCCGGCTTCGGGAACGGGTCGTGCCACTCGACGAAATGCCGTCCGTCCTTGGTCTTGCCGCTCTTCACCGGATTGCCGTTCGACAGCAGCACCGGCGTCTTCTTGCCGTCGCCCGTGATGCGCGTGCGGAACACGGCCATCGCGTCCGGCCGGTCGAGGTAATAGGTGATGCGGCGGAAACCTTCCGCCTCGCATTGTGTGCAGTAGATATCGTCGGAAAGGTAGAGCCCCGTCAGTGCCGTGTTCTCTTCCGGTGCGCAGGTCGTCACCGTTTCGAGCGTGAACGCACCCTCTGGCGCCTCATGGATCGTGAGGTGTTCGCCGTCCACGGCGTAGCGGTTCGGCCCCAGCAGTTCGCCGTCGAGCCGGACTTCGAGGAGCTTCAGCTTCTCGCCGTCGAGCACCAGCGGCCCGGCCTTGTCCTTGCTCGCCGGATTGCGCCGCATCTTCAGCGTCGAGTGAACGCGGGTGCGCGCCGGGTCGAGCTCGATGTCGAGCATCACCTCGTCGATCGTGAAGGCGGGCGGGGTGTAGTCCTTGAGCCGGATCGGCCGGGGGTCTTCTGTGCGCATGGAATGGGGGCTCGAAACTCGTAAAACAGGGGCGATTGCCCCTCAATATAACGAGTCTTCAGCCTCGGCGAGCGGAATGGCGGAAATAGGGCGGTGGAGGGCGGCCGCGGGGCTTACTCCGCCGGTCCCATGATGCTCGAGACGATGCCGTCCGCGTCGCCGGCCAGCGTCATAATGTCGTCCGGCAGGTTTTCCGGGTTGTGGCGGGCATAGTCCGCGAGCCGGTTCAGAAGGACCATCATTTTCGGGGCCGCCGCGATCACCTTCGCCTGCAACTCCACGCGGTCCGGCGTCATGTCGTATTCGATGCCCGGTACACGCCAGCCGCCGCCGTCATGGCTTCCCGTCACCACGACGGGATGCGTCCCCGGCACGGGATGGTTCGGGCATTCCTCAGCCGAGCGCCACTTGTTTGCGACGCGCACCACATGCCATTCCTCCATCTCGGGATCGAGATGGGAAAGGGTGGCCACTTCTTCCGTTTCAAGTTCCTTCGCCGCGAATTCCCGGCCGAGACCGACGTCGTAGTGGATGCGCAACGGCTCGTCCATGTCCTTGACCCATTGCGGTACGATCCGCTCGATCGTCGCCCAGGTGCCGACCGGCCTGACATAGACCCGCTGGTTTTTGTGGAACTGCGCTTTCGCCATGTGACGAGAACCTCCGCCCGGAAAGTCTGAAATTCGGGCTTCAGTATTGGCGGCAAGCGGTTAGCGTTCGCTTAAGGAAATGAGCGGGTTTGTCGGGAATGCCGCGTTTCGGGCGTGAACGGCGGGCTTTCCTGCCGGAATTCAGGGCAGGGCGGTGCCGTAGCCGAAGGTTTCGAAGTCGGCGGCATAGATATGCCGGACCTTCTCGGCGATTTCCGGAGTATAGAATTCTCCGGTCCGCGACACGGAGCCGGCATGGTGCGAGCTGAAGCGCGTGAAATAGGGTTTGAGATCGTGCCCCGCCAGGTCGCTCAGCCGCCCGCGACCCTCATCGAAGTTTTCAAGCTGTCCGACGAAGGTGTAGTCGATGTCGCCCCAGAGCAGTTGCTCCGTCTGCGGCCGCCAGTGGCCGTTCATCTCGTATGTGCTCTGCCGGCCGACGGCGTCGACGAATTCCTCGAATGTCGGAACCCTGTCGGCGTCGCCCATAAGCTGCTCGCGCCGTTTCCGGAATCCTTCCGGTATGCCCTCCAGGCCGCTTGTATCGAACTGGTTGATGTAGCACGACAGCGTCCGGGCATAAGGGTTCCGCACGAAGGCTACGGCTTTCAGGTCTCCCCGTGAAATCCGGTTCAGCATGTCTGCGACACCGCGATCCTTCACATGCTCCCAGGGTTGGTTGTCGACATTGTGTATGTGCTTGAGCCGTTTCGACTCGGCGCTTCCATGATAGCGAAGGAACGCGGCCTTGAGCATCGAGCAGCCGACCTTCGGTATCGCCGCATAGACGATCCCGAGCTTCGGCATGATGTGGAAATTGTGATTGATCGCGTCGAGCGGCATCCGTTTCAGGACGCGCGCCTCCGGAGACGGACGGAAGAACTGTCCGGCGATTCTGGTGAAAAACATCATCGGCAAATCCCGAAGGCGAGAGGTTTCGGAACCTAGCACGTCGCGCGACGCCCGGTCGATCAGGCGGGTCTACTCGGCCGGCGCTCCCGGCGGCTTGCCGCTGCCGATCCCGGCCTTCGCGCTCATGCGCCGGAAGAAGACGCCGATCCCGGTCATCTTCGCCCGCGCATCCTCCATCAGCGTATAGGCAACCGGCACCACGATCAGAGTCAGCGCCGTCGAGGAGATCAGTCCGCCGATCACGAGAATGCCCATCGCATTGCGGAACTCTGCGCCCTGGCTGTCCGATATCGCGACCGGGATCAGCCCGAACACCGTCGCGATCTGCGTCATCAGCACCGGGCGCAGCCTCACCGGCCCGGCCTTGAGCGCTGCCTCGCGCGGGCCCATTCCCGTTTCGCGTAACTGGTTCGTGTAGTCGACCAGCAGGATGCCGTTCTTCATGACGAGCCCCATCAGCGCCAGCAGCGCGATCTGGCTGAACATCGTCATCTCCTGCCCGGAGACTTTCAGCGCCACGAAGGCCCCTGCGAAGGAGAGCGGCGCCGACAGCATGATGATCGCGGGCTGCGCGAAGCTGTTGAACTGGCTTGCCAGGATCATGTAGAGCGCGATCAGCGCCAGCATGAAGGCGAAGCCGATGGCGGCTCCCGTCTCCTTCATGCGCTTCGAGCGGCCCTCCGCCTCCCACGAATAGCCCGCTGGCAGGTCGAGATCGTTGAGATAGGATTCGAGCTCGGCGGAGGCGGGTCCCAGCGCCGCGCCTTCCGGGTTGTTTGCGAGGATCGCGACGCGGCGGGCGCGGTTCTGCCGTTCGATCTGCGCCGGACCGGCGGCGACGTCGAAGCGCGCGACGTTCGAAATGTCGATCAGGCTCCCGTTCGCTGCCTTCACCTGAATGAGCGAGAGTTTCGAAATATCGTCGCGCTGCGTTTCTTCCAGCCGCACGCGCACATCGTAGCGTTGCCCGAATTCCTCGAACGATCCCGCCTTCACGCCGCCGACCATCGCCCGCATCGTCTCCGCGAGCGAGCGCACCGGCACGCCCAGGTCCGCCGCGCGCCTGCGGTCCACAAGCACCTGCACTTCCGGCTTGCCGGAATCGTAGCTTGTCTTCGCGTCGGCAAAGAGCGGGCTCTGCCGCATCCGCGCCACGACCTCGTTCGCCTTCTCCTCCATCACCGCCAGATCAGGCCCCTGGATCACGTACATCATCGCGAATTCCGAGAAGCCGCCGCCCGAGATCCACGGCACGTCGGAGAGCGAAATATGTTTCGCTTCCGGCGCGGCTTTCTGCATCGCCACGCGCGCCGCATCCATGATCGGAATGAAAGTCTCGTCCCGCGCGTCCTTCGGCGTCATGCCGACATAGAAGAAGGCCTTGTGGACGCTCTTCTGCGCGTCCGACGCGATGGTGTAGAACACGGTTTCGATTTCGCGCACGCCCGATATCGCATTCGCGACGCGCGAGGCGACGATCCGCGTTTCCTCGAGGCCGGAGCCCAGAGGCAGCTCGACCGTGCCGAGAAATTCCGCCCGATCCGCGCGCGAGTCGAAGGCCATCGGGATTGTCCGCACGACGAAGAAGGCGAACACGATGGTGAGCAGGGCGCCCAGCATCACCATCCAGCGCGCACCCACCGCCCAGTGGAGAAGCCGCCCGTAAAAGGCGTCGAGCTTGTTGTAGCCGTCGTCGAAGAAGCGCGCGAGGCGGCCGTAATTCTCCGGGTCCGTCTCGCCGGGCTTCAGCACGCGCGACGAAAGCATCGGCGTCAGCGTCAGCGACACGAGAAGCGACACCAGCACCGAGAAGGTGATCGCCAGTCCATACTGGAAGAAGAAACGCCCGACCACGCCGTCCATGAAGGCGATGGGCACGAACACCGCGCAGATCGAGAAGGTGGCGGCCAGCACCGCAAGCCCGACTTCCTTCGTGCCTTGCGCGGCCGCCTGCATCGGCGGCAGCCCTTCCTCGAGCTTCCGGTAGATGCTTTCCAGCACCACGATGGCGTCGTCGACGAGCAGGCCCACCGCGAGCGACATCGCCATCAGCGTCATCATGTTGATGGTGAAGTCCATGATGTAGAAGGCAAAGAAGGTCGCGATCAGCGATGTCGGCATGGCGATGGCGACGATCAGCGTCGCGCGGACGGAAAGCAGGAAGGCGAGCGTCACGAGCACCACCAGCACGATGCCGAGCTGGATGTCGAAGAACACGTCCTCCGCCGATCCCTCGATGAAGACCGCCGTGTCGCGCGCCGTCTGGATCGCGATGCCCGTCGGCGCGATCTTCCTGATGTTGTCGAGTTCCGCGCGCACCGCCTGCGCGACTTCCACCGTGTTGCGGCCCGACTGCTTGCGCAGTTCGAGCGAGACGCCGCGCTTGCCGTTCAGTTCCGCATAGGAGCGCTCGTCCTCCATTCCGTCTTCCACGCGCGCGACGTCGCCGATGGTCGTCGGTGCGCCGTCCTGCCGGAAGGCGACGAGAACGTTGCGGAAACCCTCGACGGACGAGACCTCGCCCTTCGTCTTCATCGAGAATTCCGACATGCCGCCCGGCGTTTCGAGCCGCCCGCCGGGAATTTCCGCATGCTCGCGCCGGATCGCGGAGGTCACGTCTTCCGCGGTCACGCCATAGGCGCGCATCTTCACCGCGTCGAGCCAGATGCGCACCTCGCGGTCGCGCCCGCCCACGAGGTCGATGGAGCCGACGCCCGAAATCCGCTGCAGCCGTTCTTTCACCGTCTTGTCGGCGAACTGCGTGAGGTCGCGGATCGGCAGGTCGCCGGCGATCATGATCGACATGATCGCCTGCGCGTCCGGGTCCACCTTCTGCACGATGGATTGTTCGGCATCCTGCGGAATGTCCGCGCGCGCGAGCGAAACCTTGTCGCGCACGTCCTGCGCCTTCACGTCCACGTCTTCGTCGAGTTCGTACTGGATGACGACCTGGGAAAGCCCTTCGGCGCTTGTCGAGGAAAGCGTCTCGATGCCCGACGTCGTGTTGACCTGTTCCTCGATCGGGTCCGACACGTCGCTTTCGACCGCTTCAGGAGACGCGCCCTCGAGCGTCGTCGTCACCGAGACGACGGGAAACTCCACTTTCGGAAACAGATCGACGCCGATGCGCCCGAGTGAAATCCAGCCGAGCACGACAAGCGCCGCGATCACCATCACGGCAAAGACGGGCCGGCGGATAGATACGTCGGAAATCCACATGGGTTTCTCCTTCCGCCGCCGTCAGGGCGCGGCTGTCTTGCTCGCGCCGGGTTTCCCCGCCATCGTCTGCTTCGCCGCCGCGCTCGGATCTTTCTCAAGCGCCACCGGCGTCCCTTCGACGAGCAGCGCCGCGTTCGGTCCCGTCAGCGCCGCGTCGCCTTCCTTGAGGCCGCTCAGCACCTCGACACGCGTCGCGTCGATCTGGCGCACCGTCACCGGCACCCGCTTCGCCTTGCCGTCTTCGGCCACATAGACATAGCGCGCCGCCTCCGTGCCCAGCAGCGCGGCGCGGGGCAGCGCCAGCACCTTGCGGGGCTCGGGATAGATTTCCGCCCGCGCGAACAGGCCCGGCTTCACCGCGTAGTCCTCGTTCGCGATCGGAAGCCGCACTTCCACCGACCGCGTCACGGGGTCGATCCGGTCGTTGATGATGACGACATAGGAGTCGTAGCTCTTGTCGATGCCGTCGAGGAAGATTGTCCCCTTCGTGCCGACCTCGAACTTCGAGAGATAGATTTCCGGCACGTTCACGATCGCCGCCACGATGTCGATCTTCATGATCTGCAGCACGCCGCCGCTATCGCCGCCCATGCCGCCCATGCGGGTCGCCATGAACTTGCCTTCGTCGACGTCGCGCCTGGTGATCACGCCGTCGAAGGGCGCCTTCACCACGCAATCGTCCAGCATCTGCTGCGCGGTCGCATATTGCGCCTTGGCGACGCCGAGCTTTGCGTTCGCCGCATCGCGCGCCGCGCGCGCATCGTCGAGCTTGCCGTTCGACGCGAAACCCTTCTCGTGCAGTTCCGCCGTTCGCTGGAACGTCTTCTGCATGTTGTGCGCTTCGGCGGTCGCGAGCTTCACCTGGCTGTCGAGTTCGCTGACCTTGAGTTTCCATTCCGCGTCGCGCGTCCGGAACAGCGGATCGCCTTCCTTCACGCGGTCGCCGACGCGAACGAAGATCTCCTCGATGATGCCGTCGACGCGGGGGCCCATCTGCGTCGTCTTGTGCGCCGCGATGGTGCCCGTGCCGGTCACGGGTTCGCTGAGTTCGGCATGCGTCACCGGCGCCGCGAAAACGCTCACCGCCTCCTGCGCCGCTTCGCCCTGGGCCTCCTGCGCGTCGTCGCCACAGGCCGCCAGCGTCAGCGCCGCCGCCAGCACGAGGCCCGCCGCGCGGACAGAAGAGAACCGCATAATCCGGAAATACATAATCTTGCCCCACGTGATCCCGCCCGCCGTAGTGGCGGGAAGCCGCCCGCCATGCAAGCGGGAAAGAAGGTGTAGCCTGTTATAGTATCCTTGGTTACGATATAGAAGACAGGATTTCGGGAGGCGCTGCGGCAAATGCGGCCGGACGACAGCCCAAAAGACGCAAAGGCCCTGCCGGATCAGGAATTCGGCTGGCTTCACCGCGATGTTTTCAGGCTCTTCCAGAAGGCCTGGGACAAGCATTTGCGCGCGTCGGGCACCGGCATCACGGTGCCCCAGTCCCGCGTCTTCGCCGAACTCCGGCAGCGCGACGGCCTCACCCAGACCGAGCTGGCCGATCTCGTCATGATGGAAAAGGCGCCGCTCGGCCGCCTTCTGGACCGGATGGAAGAGCTCTCCCTCGTCGAGCGCCGCCCCGACCCCTCGGACCGCCGCGTTCGCCGCGTCTATCTCACGGGCAGGATCGACGAATTCTATGATGAGCTCTGGGGCGCGGCCTTCGCCATGTTCGGCACGGCGCTCGAAGGCTTCACGGCCGCCGAATACCAAACCTTCCTCGGCATGCTCCGCCGCATCAAGGCGAACCTCGAAGCGGCCGAGGCGGAGACGGGCGAAGCGGACACCCGGCAGGACGGGCATCGGCCTCCCGCTGAAACTTGAGTGCAGAGCGCCGGACGCGCATAACATCCATCCATGCGCATTTTGTCCCTTCTCACGCTCGCCTCCCTGCTGTCCATGGCGCTCTGGGCTGCCCTCGTCATCATCGGCGCGCGCGACGGCTGGTTGCGCGCCGATCCGGGCCCGCGCACGGATGTCGCCTCTTTCTTTTCCAGATCGGTTGCGGGGATCGACGCGCAGGGGCAGGGCGCCGTCGCCTTCGTCCTGATCGAAAAGGGCAAGGTCTTTGGCGAGCACTATGTTTCCGCCGGCGCCCCCGTCGCCCGCGACACGCTTTTCCAGCTCGCCTCGCTCAGCAAATGGGCGACGGCGGTCGGTGTGCTGAAGCTCGCCGCGGAGGGAAAGCTCGATCTCGATGCGCCCGTGTCGGGGTATCTCACCCGCTGGCAGCTTCCCGAAAGTGAGTTCGGCGCGGACGGGGTCACCGCGCGCCGCCTCCTCTCACACACGGCAGGTCTGACGGATGGCCTCGGCTATGGGGGCTTCGAGCCGGGCACGCCCGTCCAGACGCTCGAGGCCTCGCTGACGGCAGCGGCGGACCCCATGCCCGGCGCCGATGGGCGGACCCGGGTCGGCCGCGCGCCCGGCGCGTGGCAATATTCGGGTGGCGGCTATGCGCTGCTTCAGCTTCTGATCGAGGAAGTCTCGGGCGAGCCCTTCGGCGAATACATGAAGCGCGCGGTCCTCGACCCCCTCGGCATGCCGCAAGCGACGTTCGACCTCGCGGTCGCGAAGGAAGCGGGCCTCGCCCCCTGTTTCGATGCGGCGGGCGCAGCTTGCGCCTATCGCAGCTTCGCCGCGCCTGCCGCCGCCTCGCTCCATGCCAGCGCGGCCGACCTCACCCGCTTCCTCGAAGCGCAAATGGAAGGCGCGCGCGATCCCGCTCTGCCGCGGGACATCATGACCGCGATGCGCACGCCTCATGCCTCGCAATTCGGCCTCCCGATCTGGGGCCTCGGCGTCATGCTCTATTCCGAAGCACCGGGCGGCGGCTTCATCATCGGCCATGAGGGCATGAACTTCCCGGCGATAGAAACCACGGCCCGTATCGACCCGGCGACCGGCGACGGCATCCTCGTGCTCGCGACCGGCAATCCGGGCCTCGCCGCGAAGCTTGGCGGCGACTGGGTCTATTGGCATGCCGGGCGCGTGGATGTGCGCGAGCTCGATGGCATGATCCGCGGCATGGCGCTGACGCTGCTTGCGGGCTGGGCCGTCATCCTCTCCCTGGCCGGTCTTCTCCTCTGGCGGCTCTGGCGCACCTGACGCCGGGGCCCCGCAATTCCCGCCTCGCGGCGCGGATTCGCCGCCCCCGCGCGCACCGCATCCCAAGCGGACGCGGCGTCAAATGCACGGGGCTTTTCATGTGCCCCCAATGCGGTGAGAATGCGCGCCAACAGCTGCGTCCCCCACCTTCAAAGTGAAGCCCTGAAGGCGCGGGAAGACGCCGTAAAATACCGATAACGAAAGCCTCCGAAGGGGCATCAAGGGAGACATCATGAATCTCGATTTTTCCGACGACCAGAAGATGCTGAAGGAGCAGGTCCGCAAGTTCCTTGCCGACAAATGCCCGATGAGCGTCACGCGCCGCGTCCTCGACGGCGATGAGCCCTATGCGAAGGAAGTCTGGAAGGGTCTCGTCGACATGGGCCTCACCGGCACCGCGATCCCCGAGGAGTTCGGCGGCCTCGGCCTCGGCGCACTTGAGCTCTGCGTCATCGCCGAAGAACTCGGCCGCGCCGCCGCGCCGGTTCCCTTCTCGTCGTCGATCTATCTCGCCGCCGAAGCGATCAAGCTCTTCGGCACGCAGAAGCAGAAGGAAACCTGGCTGCCGAAACTCGCCTCCGGCGAAATGATCGGCACGGTCGCGATTTCCGAAGGCACCCATGCCGCCCATCCGCGCAACATCGAAACCGCCTTCTCGGGCGGCAAGGTTAACGGCGCGAAGCAGCCCGTCGCCGATGGCGGCGAGGCGGGCGTCGTCGTCGTCGCGGTCAACACCGGCGGCTCCGGTGAGCAGGCGGTCTCGCTCGCGATCGTCGACACGAAGGCCGGCGGCGTCTCCTCCGAGGCGGTCCGCACCCTCGACCCCTCGCGCGAAAACGTCACCATGACCTTCAAGGACGCCCCCGCCGAAATTCTGGGCGACAAGCAGGGCGAGGGCTGGTCGCAGCTTTCCCGCATCCTCGACGGCGCGGCCGTGCTCTTCGCCTTCGAACAGGTCGGCGGCACCGAGGCTGCGCTCGAAATGGCGCGCGAATATGCGCTCGAGCGCTACGCCTTCGGCCGCCAGATCGGCTCCTACCAGGCGATCAAGCACAAGCTCGCCGACATCTATGTGAAGAAGGAACTTGCGAAGTCGAACGCCTATTTCGGCGCCATGATGCTGAACGACGAGGGCGCCGAGCTTCCCGAAGCCGCCGCCGCCTCGCGCATCGCCGGCTCCGACGCCTATGTCTTCGCCGCGCAGGAAAACGTCCAGACGCATGGCGGTATCGGCTACACATGGGAGTCCGACTGCCAGTTCCACTATCGCCGCGCGAAACTGCTCGCGCTCACCATCGGCGCGCCGATCCAGTGGAAAGAAAAACTCGTCTCGCACCTCGAAGCGAAGAACGCGGCCTGACAAACGGAAAACCGGGAGAACTCAGAATGGATTTCAACGACACACCGGAAGAAGCCGCATACCGCAAGCAGGTGCGCGCGTGGCTCGATAAAAACGCAACCCGCAAGGCCGACGCGAAGGGCATGGAACTGCCGCGCGACCTCGACGCGCTGATCGCGGAGTCGAAGGCCTGGCAGAAAAAGAAGGCCGATGCCGGCTATGCCTGCATCACCTGGCCGAAGGAATGGGGCGGCGGTGGCGGCACCACCATCGACAACGTGATCTACAGCCAGGAAGAAGCGAACTATCTCGTCCCCGGCGGCATCTTCGCCATCGGTCTCGGCATGTGCATCCCGACCGTCATGACCTGGGGACCGGAAGAGGCGAAGGAACGCTTCGTGCGCCCCGCCGTCCGCGGCGAGGAAATCTGGTGCCAGCTCTTCTCCGAGCCCGCCGGCGGTTCCGACGTGGCGGGGCTGCGCACCAGGGCCGAGAAGGATGGCGACGAATGGGTCATCAACGGCCAGAAGGTCTGGACGTCCGGCGCCCATTTCTGCGACTACGGCATCCTGCTGACGCGTACCGATCCGAACGTGCCGAAGCACAAGGGCCTCACCATGTTCTGGATCGACATGAAGGACCCCGCCGTCGAAGTGCGCCCGATCAAGCAGATGTCGGGCGGCTCGGAGTTCAACGAAGTCTTCTTCACCAATCTCCGCGTGAAGGACAGCCAGCGTCTCGGCAAGCCCGGCGACGGCTGGAAGGTCGCGTTGACGACGCTGATGAACGAGCGCCTCGCCGTCGGCGGTTCGCAGGGTAATGCCGACACGGACGACCTGATCGAACTCGCGCGCGACACGACCATCGCGGGCGAACCGGCGATCCGCCACGGCGGCGTCCGCGAGCGCATCGCCGACTGGTACGTGCAGGCGCAGGGGCTGAAGTTCACGCGCTTCCGCACGCTGACCGCGCTCTCCAAGGGCGAGACGCCGGGACCTGAGTCCTCGATCTCCAAGATCGTGGCGGCCAAGAAGATGCAGGACCTCGGTTCCTTCGGCATGGATTTGCAGGACATGGGCGGCGTCATCCGCGACCGGAAACTCTCTCCGGCCGACGGGGCGTATACGGAGCAGTGGATCGGCGCGGCCGGCTACCGCATCGCGGGCGGCACCGACGAAATCCTCCGCAACATCGTCGCCGAACGCGTCCTCGGCCTCCCCGGCGAAATCCGCGTCGACAAGGACCTCCCTTTCAACCAGGCCCCGAAGGGAAAGTAAGCGGCTTAAAATCGCTAGAAACACGAAAGGCCGGATCTCGCGATCCGGCCTTTTCAGTTTCTGCATCGCTAGAATAAAAATGTCACCCCGGCGAAAGCCGGGGTCCATCTGACTCTCCGCTTGTGGCCGCCGCCCATGGATCCCGCCTGCGCGGACGAAGCCGCTTCGGCGTGGCGAAGGCCCGGCTTTCGCCGGGATGACATGGATGGGTGGGTTACCGCCTCACTCCGCCGCTTCGGCCTTCGTCGCTTCCGCATAAAGCGCCATGTGGTCGGCAAGCGCCTTTTTGAATGCCGGCCGCGCCTCGGCCCGCTTCACATATTGATCGAGCACCGGAAACCCGGCCACGAAATCCCGGTGGCGCAAATCGCGCAGCACCGTCACCATCATCAGGTCGCCCGCGGTGAAGCGGTCTTCCAGCCACTCGCGGCCTTCGAGCCGGCCCGAAAGCTGCCCGAGCCGCCGCTGCAGGAATTCCTCCGCGCCCGGCCGGCGCATCTTCGCCCATTCCTCCTCTGGATAGAAGAAGTCGAGCGCCGCCACTTCGGCGACCGCCGGCTGAACCGATGTCAGTGCGGCAAACACCCACTGCATCGTCCGTGCCCGTCCCTTTTCGTCGGCGGGCATCAGCGCGTCCGATTTCTCCGCGATCCGCAGCACGATCGCGCCGCTCTCGAACATCGCGAATCCGTCTTCCTCCAGGACAGGTACCTGCCCGAAGGGCTGCACCGCGCGATCGGCCGCCGCATCCTGGTCCTCCGGCGCGAGCACGCGCTCCTCGTAAGCGAGCCCCGCTTCCTCGAGCGCCCAGCGCACCCGGAACTCCTTCACCGAGCCGCGCGCGAACGGCGGCACCCATTTCAACACGCTGAGGCGGATCATGGCGCTCTCCCTTTTACCCGATTGCCAAATAGTTGGATATCAATACAATGTCGTTCCTTTGATATCAACCGGAAATCCCTGTACGCAGGCGTCATGACGAAACAGTTCGACGACATCTACGCCGCCACCGCCCATATCCGCGACAACTGCCTCTGCCTGCATGCGCAGCGCGCCGCCCGCGCGCTCGCCCGCCGTTTCGACGAGGCGCTCCGTCCGCACGGCATCACCAGCGGCCAGTTCTCGCTTCTCAATGTGCTGAACCGGCCCGAGCCGCATTCCATGGGTCCGGTCGCGAAGTTCCTGGCGATGGACCGCTCGACATTGACCGCGAACCTGAAGCCGCTCGAACGCGACGGCCTCGTCTCCGTCGCCATCGACCCGGAAGACCGGCGCGGCCGCAGGCTCGCCTTGACCGCGAAGGGCCGCAAGACGCTCCGCGCCGCCATGAAGGTCTGGATAAGCGAACACGCCGCGCTCGAACGCGAGATGGGCGTCGATCCCGAACCCGTCCGCGCCGGGCTCCGCGCCATCGCCTGACTTTCAACGGAGTTTCCCGCATGCAGCCCCTTCGCTATTCGATCAACGTGACGCTCGACGGATGCTGCGATCATGAAGCCGGCATCCCGAACGAGGCGCTGCATGCCCACGCCGCCGAGGGCATCGCCGCGGCCGATGCGCTCCTCTTCGGCCGCGTCATCTACGAGATGATGGAGGAGGCGTGGCGGCCCGTCGCCGAGACGGGCGAGCGGCCGGACTGGATGCCCGAATGGATGGTCCCCTTCGCCCGCACGATCCACGCCGCGAAGAAATATGTCGTCTCCGACACGCTGAAAACGGTCGACTGGAACGCGGAGCTCGTGCGCGGGCCCGATCTGGAAAAGACCGTCCGCCGCCTGAAGCAGCAGCCGGGCAGGGGGCTCGCCACCGGCGGCGTGACCCTGCCGCTCGCGCTCGCGGAACGCGGCCTGATCGACGAATACGAATTCATCGTCCATCCGCGGATCGCGGGCCACGGGCCGTCCCCTTTCGCGGGGCTCTCGACATATCTCGATCTGAAGCTCACCGGCCGGAAGGAACTCGCCAGCGGCGCGGTCGCGCTGCGTTACACGGCGTAATCCCGCGCCGGGCTCACCCGCCGCCCTGGCTTCGCTCGAACACCGCGCGCTGCGCCTCGAAGGCGCGCTTGTAGGCGGGGCGCGCCTCGCCGCGCGCGACATAGGCGGTGAGGTTCGGATATTTCTCGAGCAGGCCCGATCCCTCGAGCCGCCGCAGCACCGTCACCATCATCAGGTCGCCCGCGCTGAACGCCCCGTCGAGCCAGTCCGCTTGCCCGAGCCGCCGCGCGAGCTGCCCGAGCCGCGTATCGACGCGCGCGTCGAGCATCTCGAGCCGCTCGCCATACCATTCCCTGTCGCGCTCGGCATAGCCCGCCGCCTCGCGCTCGACAATCGGCGGCTCCACCGTGTTGAGCGCGGCGAACAGCCAGTTGATCGCGCGCGCCCTTGGCCCCGGCTCCTCCGGCAGCAGGCCGCCATGGCGCTCCGCGATGTGAAGCACGATGGCGCCGCTCTCGAACAGCGTGAGCCCGTCTTCTTCGTAAGTCGGGATCTGCCCGAAGGGATGCAGCGCGAGATGCGCCGCCTCCTTCATCTGCGCGAAGGAGACGAGGCGCACATCGTAGGCCGCGCCCGCCTCCTCGAAGGCCCAGCGCACGCGCATGTCGCGCGCCAGCCCCCGCCCGCGGTCGGGCGACGCCTCGAAGGCGGTGATGACCGGCGTCATGCGCGCTTCGCAACGGCCGCTTCGAGCGCGGCGATGTCGATCTTCTTCATCGTCATCATCGCCTCGAAGGCGCGCTTCGCTTCCGCCTTGTCGGCGCTCGCGTTGAGCTCGAGCAGCCGCCTCGGCGTGATCTGCCAGGAAAAGCCCCAGCGGTCGCGGCACCAGCCGCACTGGCTCTCTTCGCCGCCATTGGAAACGATCGCGTCCCAGATGCGGTCGGTCTCTTCCTGGGTCTCGGTCACGACCATGAGGCTCACCGCCTCGTTCGGCGTGAACACCGGGCCGCCATTGAGGCCGACGAAGCGCCGCCCCATCACGGTGAATTCCACCGTGAGTTCGCTGCCTTCCTCGCCGCCGGGAAAGTCGCCGGGCGCGGTGTTCACCTGGGTTACATGGCTGTCGGGGAAGGTCGCGGCATAGAACGCCGCCGCCTTGCCGGCTTCGCCGTGGTCGAACCACAGGCAGGTCACGAGGTCGCTCATGTCGCTTCTCCTTGCTCTGGGCGTTATTCGTTGATCTCGGGCTCGACGAGCCGCGCGAGCTTGTAGAGCGTGTCCTGCCAGCCGAGATAACACCCCTCGGGCGGGATCATGTCGGGCACGCCTTCCTGCGCGATCTCGATTTCCGTGCCGACCGAAACCGCTTTCAGGGTCACGGTCACGCGCATCTCGCCCGGCATGTTCGGGTCGTCGAAACTGTCCGTGTAGACGAGCCGCTTGCCCGGCACGAGTTCCTCGTACGTGCCGCCGAACGAATGCCCGCCGCCCGTCGTGAAGTTGCGGAACGACATCCGGTGCTTGCCGCCCACGCGGGCGTCGAGTTCGTGCACCGTGCAGAGGAAGCCGAAAGGCGGCAGCCAGCTCGCAATGGCGTCGGGCTCGAGAAACGCACGGTAGACTTTTTCAGGGGCGGCCGCGATCACGCGGTGAAGGCGGATGGTGCTGGGCATGGTCTCACTCCGTTTCACTTGCGGGGGGTGGAGGCTCAGCGCGTCCCGGCGCCGAACAGCAGTTCGATGTAGCGGATCAGGTGGTCGACGCTCTCGGCGGCGACATCCGCGCCGCCCTTCGCCTTGGCGAGAATGAATGCGCCCTGCAGCACCGCCTGCGTGTGCAGCGCGAGCGACGCCGCTGTCCAGCCGGGCACCATGCCCCGCGCCGCGATCGCCGCCTCGATATCGGCCTCGAGCGTCTTCGCGTGGCCGCTGATGCTCCGCGCGCAGGCATCGCGAATGGCGGGCGCCGTCTCGTAGGTCTCCTGCACCATGGTGCCGACAAGGCAGGTGAACTCCGGCACGCCGCCCGTCAGCAGCGACTTGCGGAAGCGGACATAGCCGAGCACGCGATCGAGCGGATCGGCGAACCCGTGATAGGGCGCACCCGCGAACATCTCGCCCGTCGTCTGCGACCAGTGCTCCGCCGCCGCGACGCCCAGCGCCTCCTTGCTCTTGAAATGATGGAAGAAGGCGCCCTTGGTCACCCCCGCCGCCGCGCAGAGCTCGTCCACTGTCGTCGCGGCATATCCCTTGGTGCGGATCGTCGTCAGCGCCGCCTCCAGCAGCTTCGCCTTCGCATCCTGCTTCGCGGTCTCTCCCGCGCGCGCTTTCCCGGTCCTGGCGGCCATCTCGTCCTCCTGTTGAAGCGACACATACCAACCAGTCGGTATGTAAGTCAAGCGGCAAATTTGGGCAGGGGATTCTGGGCATCTTTCCCACCCTCCCCTCGGGGAGGGTCAAACGGCTGCAAGCCGTTTGGGGCGGGGGGTGAGAGGCGGTTTGCGAACGCAAACGAAAAGGCCCGGTGGGCCTTTTCGAGCCTCGAACGCCCTGAGCCACGCGAAGGGCCGGGGAGCGCTACGGGAGCAAAAGTCCCGGTGGCCTGTCCCGGCGCAGGCCGGGAACCTTTTCGAGCCTCGAACGCCCTGAGCCACGCGAAGGGCCACACGAAGGGCTGAAGGGGCAGGCCGCACAGCACCGCAACTCGCGCCGCGCCGCCAATCCGTCCGCCTACGGTCTATCTCCCCGCCGTCCTGACTGTGGCCGGAGCGGAAGCTGTCTCGCGTCTTCTTGCGACCACCCGCGCCATCGACGTCTGCTCGGGCCGGAGCGGCGCTGCGGGTCCCGGCGCGGATTCGTCTGACCGCATTCCACCCCCGGTTTGGCCGGATCGGCCCTTATCTCCGCTTCCCTCATCCCCGATAGATAGGCCGAGGCGCAAAGGCGTGCTGGGAGGCAGGCCGGATGCCCGACCGCAACCGCAGTTCAAACGGCCCGCGTATGACAGGGCCGCGAAAGGGAGGGGGGATCGCATGAAGGTCCGCAAGAATTCATCGGCGCGCAACGCCGCGCCTGTTCTGGTTTTGCTCGCCGCACTGACGGGCGCCGCCGCGACGGCGGCAAATGCCGCCGTGCCGGAGGCGCAGGTGAACCGTCTCGGCAACGATCTGACGCCCATCGGCGCCGAAAGGGCGGGCGAGGGCGACATTCCCGAATGGACCGGCGGTCTGTCCTCCGTGCCGTCGAATGTCGACTACCAGCCGGGTGAGCACCTCAAGGATCCGTTCCCCTCCGACCCCGTGCGCTACACGGTGACGGGCGCGAACGCCGCCGAATACGCGGATATTCTCACCGCCGGCCAGCGCGCCATGCTGGATCTCTACGACACCTACAAGCTGAACGTCTATCAGACGCGCCGCACCTGCGCCTATCCGGAGAACGTCTACCAGGCGACGAAACGCAACGCCGCGGTCGGCGAACTCGTCGGCGGCGGCAATGGCGTCTCGAAGGCGATCATGGGTTTTCCGTTCCCGATTCCGAACAACGCCTATGAAATCGTCTGGAATCACACGCTGCGTTACCGCTCCTTCAAGCTCACGCGCCAGTTCGCCGCCGCGCCCATGACGCCGTCGGGCGACTACACGCTGCTCAAGGTGCAGGACGAGGCGATCTTCTGGTGGTCCGATCCCTCGAAGGGGAGCGCCGAGGAGCTGAACAACAATTCGATCTTCTACATCGCCAACACGATCGAACCCGCGCGCGCCGCCGGCAACGTCATCCTCGTGCACGAGGCGATCAACGCCGCCGTGCGTCCGCGCCAGGCCTGGCAGTACAGCCCGGGCACGCGCCGCGTGCGCCGCGCGCCGAACATCGCCTTCGACAATCCGGGCGTGAACACCGACGGCCTGTCCACCGCCGACAGTTTCGACGGCTACAACGGCTCGCTCGAACGCTACGACTGGACGGTGAAGGGCAAGTCCCCGCGTCTCATCGCCGCGAACGCCTATGCCACGCTCAATTCGAGCTACGAGGAATTCCTGACGCCGCGCCACGTCAATCAGGACCGGGTGCGCTACGAGCTTCACCGCGTCTGGGAGATCGAGGCCAATCTCCGTCCCGAGACGCGCCACGTCTATGCGCGGCGCACGCTCTATCTCGACGAGGACAGCTGGCAGATCACGGGTTCCGCGCTCTATGACGGCCGTGGCGAGATCTGGCGCGTGCAGGAAATCCAGCAGGCCCAGGCCTATCAGGTGCCGCTCTGCGGGTATAACGCGCAGATCGACTACGACCTGCAGGCATCGCGCTATCTCGCTGCCGGTCTTCAGAACGAGGAGCCGCCGGTGAACTTCTTCGCCGACGAACTCGACGGCGACCGCTACACGCCCTCCGCCATCCGCCGCATGGGCGCGCGCTGAAGTTCTTCCCCGGAAGGAAAAGGAAAGAGGCCCGTCACCGGCGGGCCTCTTTTTGCGTCTTCTCCGCGCCCTTGCCCTCCTTCGCCAGCGCCAGCACGCGGAACTGCGCCGGCGTGATCCCGTTCCACTTGCGGAAGGCCTAACGGAAATTCGCAAGGTCCTCGAAGCCGATCAGCGCGCCGACATCGGCCACGCTGAGGTCGGTGTCGGCAAGATACTGCCGCGCCAGATGGTTGCGCACGTCGTTCACGATGGTCTGGTAGGACGTGTTCTCCGCTTCCAGCCGCCGCCGGAGCGTCCGCTCGCTCATATGCAGCGTCTTCGCGATCGCGGGCGCGCTCGGAAACTCCCCGCGCGAGGACAGCAGCACGCGCCGCACGCTCGATTCGTAGCCGCCCGCGCTATCCATGCGCTGCAGCAGCAATTCGCATTGCCTGAGATAGGCGTCCGCCGTTGCGACGCCTGCCGACTGCAGCGGAATGTCGAGCACCGGCGCGGGGCCCTTCAGGCGGCTCGCCGCATGGCCGAACGTCACCGGCATGCGCAGCAGTTCCTCATAGGCCGCCGCGTCGGTATTGGGCGCGTAGCCGAGTTCCAGATAGACGCCGACCGTGTCCATGCCGATCAGTTCGCGGATGGCCGTCGTCCCGGCCGCAAAAAACAGATCGCTCAGGAAATGCGGGCTCCCCGGCACCTGGAAGGGCGGCTCGAAGGTAAGGATCGCCTCGCCCTTCTCGAAGGTGAGTTCCGAAAGCGAGCTGTCGCTCTTCAGCGGATTGTGCCGCATCAGGATGCCGGCCGCCTGCTTCAGCGTCCTGCAGCTCATCAGCGCATGGCCGAACAGCCCATGCACGCCGAGATGCATCGCCGCGCCCACATGCAGCGGCAGGGCGGGATCGTCCGGCGTTCCCGCGACGATGCGCGTGCACAGATCGAACAGCTCCGCCTCGCCCAGCGGCCGCTCGTAGCGCGCGCCGATGAGCGCCGGGTCGTGCCCCCGTTCCCTCATCACCGCCGCAAGCACGTTTATGTAACTCGGCCCCACATACATGACGGGGCCGGATTTTACCCCCTTTATGGCCGGATGTGACCTCTGCCTTGCACGCTCCGCACAAAATTTTTCGCGGATTCGAGCGGGATAGATGTAATTTGCATCCAGTTTTTTATCTGTGTACGGAGCGTATTGCAGCGCACGGTTCTTCGCAGCCGCGAAAACCGCCCCCTCACTCCTCGCTCTTCCCGCGCTCCCTCCGGAACCGGCTTGGCGACACGCCGTTCCAGCGCCGGAAGGCATGCCGGAAATTCGACAGGTCCTCGAAGCCGATCAGCGTGCCGATATCGGCGACGCTCAGATCCGTGTCCGCGAGATACTGCCGCGCCAGATGGTTGCGCACATCGTTGACGATCGCCTGGTAGGACGTGCCTTCCGCGTTCAATCGCCGCCGCAGCGTCCGCTCGCTGAGGTTCAGCGCCTGCGCGATGTCGGGCGCGGCGGGAAAGCGCCCGCGCGAGGAGAGCAGCAGCCGCCGCACGCTTGATTCGTAGCCGCCCGCCGCCTCCATCTGCCGCAGCAGCAGCTCGCATTGCCTGAGATAGGCCGGCGCCGTCGCGACGCCCGCCGCGTGCAGCGGCGCCTCCATGATGTTCTGCGGCCCGATCAGCCGGTTGGCCGGCCGCCCGAAGCGCACCGGCACGCGCAGATAGCGGTCGTATTCCTCCGAAGGCACATCGGGATAATAGGCAAGCTCGATATCCGCCCGCGCGAGTTCCCGCCCGAGCAACTGCCGGATGCCGTTGGTCGCCGCCGCAAAGAACATGTCGCAGAGAAAGTGCGGTGCGCCAGGCACTTCGAAGGCCGGCGTGAACGAAAGGATCGTCCGGTCGCCCTCGAAGGCGAGCCGCACGCGCCCGTTCTGGCTGCGCAGCGGATTGTGCCGCACCAGCAGTTCGGCGGCCTGTTTCAGCGTCCGGCAGCTCATCAGCGCATGGCCGAGAACGCCATGCCCGCCAAGCTGCAGCGTCGCCCCGAAGCGAAGCCCCAGCGCCCTGTCGCCGGTGACGGAAACGGCCCTTGTGCAAAGGCTCAGGAACTCATTCTCATCGAGAGGTCCGTTCGGAATTCGTCCGACGGCGGATGGATTGTGTCCGCTCTCGCGCAGCATCTCGGCAAGCGCATGTGCATAGGCAGGATCGATCTGCATGTGACCGGATTTCACCCCCAGTTTGGCCAGAAGCGACCTTCAGTCCGCGCATGGCTTTCGCGCAGGATGAGGCCGCTTCCAAGGGGGGTGCGGACGGCCATCTGTTGCGTTGCTGTCGCGGTGGCCGCCGCTCTCCGCCGAAGCGGTGAGGAACGAGTGAAACCTACGCATTTTCCGGCCAAGCGCCAGTCCGAATTTCTGGACGCGATGCCGGAGAATGTTAGGAAGAAGAAAACAAATCGGCGCGGCGAATGTTTCGCTGCGTCTCGTGTTGAAAAAATGTTTTGGGGTAAAGAGGGGGAGGAAATGGATTTCCTGTTAAAGCCCGTGAAGCGGGGGGCGCGCAGTGCTGCCGTCGCGCTTCTTCTGTCGTCGCCTTTGGTCTTCGCCGCACCGGCGCAGGCACTCGAATACAATATCGGCGACCTGCAACTCTATATCGACACCACGGTCTCCGCCTCCGCCGCCATGCGCACGGAAAGCCGCAGTTGCGCCCACATCTCCTACTGGAACGGCGGCTGCCTGAAGAGCGATGGCTCGGGCTGGGATGTCAATCACGATGACGGCAACATCAATGCCGCGAAGAACGACGTCTTCTCCGCCCCGATCAAGATCATTTCGGAAGTGAGCGGCTCCTGGGAAAACTACGGCTTCTACGTCACCGGCAAGGCGTTCCACGATGCCGCCGTGAAGAACCTGAACAATCATCCGAACAGCTATGGCCCGATTGGAGGCGGTGGTTCATACAGGGACGCCGGACGGCCGCTCAAGGACCCGCTCCGAGGCGACAGCGCCTACAACGCTGCGCTTCAGGATGCCGAAATTCTCGACGCCTATGTCTATGCGGACTGGAACGTGGCGGGCCTGCCGCTCAATGTCCGTCTCGGCAATCAGGTGGTGAGCTGGGGCGAGAGCACCTTCATCCAGGGTGGCGTCTCGTCATACCTGCCCTTCGACGTCGCGGCGCTTTATCAGCCGGGTCTGGAGCTCAAGGAAGTCTTCCTGCCCCAGGGCACGGCCTATGCGGCTCTCGGCCTGCCGGCCAACTTCTCGGTCGAGGCCATGTATGTCTACGAGCATGAGAAGTCGGAACTGCCGGCTTGCGGCACGCTCTTCTCCGTCAGCGATGCGCTGGGGCAGGGCTGTGCCTATGGCGTCTCGACGGGCGAGTATTTCCCCGGCGCGGGCGTCGGAATTAGTATTCCACCCGTGGTGCTCCCGCGCAGTGCCGATCAGGGCGGGCGCGACCAGGGGCAATATGGTTTCGCGCTGCGCTACTATGCCGACTGGCTCGGTCAGGGCACGGATCTCGGTCTCTACTTCGTGAATTTCCATTCCAAACTCCCCATCGGCACCTTCACGGCCCTGGACGATCAGGGTGGTATCATGGCTCTTTTGAATCTCTTTTGCGGAGGTTCGCTTACCGATCCGGCGTGCGCCACAGCCACCACCGGATTCGGATCGGCCGATGACGGTACTGCGATAGAGGACTGGCGGATGACCGACTCCAGGTCAGGCTACGGACTGGCTGTCGGCGGAAACGGCACCAAAAGGCTTCTTGCGTACTACCCGGAAGACATCAAGATGCTCGGAGCGAGCTTCAACACCTCCGTCACCTTCCTGCCGGAAATCTTCGGCGACGGCACGGCGCTCTCGGGTGAACTTTCCTATTATCCGGACATGCCCTTCCAGGTCGACACGACGGAGCTCAACGCGCTCGACTACGTGCAGTACGGCTTCACGGCCGCTCCCGGCGAGGCCCCGCTCTATACCGGCGAAATGGTCGCGCCGGGTCAGGTGATCCCCGGTGCCCGCGAAACCGAAGCCCTGCATGGCTCGGTCACGACGCTCTCGACGCTCACCCCGTCGAACTGGTTCGTGAAGAACACGGGCGGCGATTTCGGCGTGCTGCTCATCAATGCCGGCTTCCAGTACCTGCCGGACGCGGAGGGCAACCGCTTTGCGATCCCGGGTTCGCACGATACCCATGCGAATCCCGGCGTCGCCATTGCCCTCGGCGATCTCTGCCAGGTGCCCGGCGGCGCGCCGACGCAGAACTGCAACCTCAAGGCCGAATATGCCTCGGACTTCTCGGCCGGTTACCGCATGTATGCCTTCCAGGACTATCACACGGCCTTCGGCACCGGATGGACCGTCACGCCGAACCTGTTCTGGGCGCATGACGTGACGGGCTATTCGGCGGGGCCCATCGGTCCGGGCTTCATCGAAGGCAAGAAGACGCTGAAGCTGGGCGTCGATGCGACCTACCAGTCCTTCAAGGTTGGTCTTGGCTACACCATGCATTTCGGTGCCGAGCTCAAGAACAACGACTACGACAAGGACTTCATGTCGCTGACGGCGTCCTACGCCTTCTGAGCGCGGCGGGCCATGCCGGGACGCGTTGCGTCTGTCCCGTCATGGCCCGCCCCCTCACCTCCTACCTCCCACCCGCCCCTGGGGGGTGAGAGGTGGTTTACGCAAGTAAACGAAAAGGTCCAGTGGACCTTTTCGAACCTCGAACGCCCTGAGCTATGCGAAGGGCTCTGTCGAAAAATCCCCCGGGATTTTTCGGGGCGGGGGTGATGCCCGACGATCCGGCAACAAGACGTACACGAATGAAAAGACATTCCTGAATCAAGCCAACCCGGCCCGGTCTCCTCCTCGCGGGCCGGGCCGGCTCCCGGGCGAAAAGCGGCTCCGTCGTTTGTAGCCTCATCGGCATCCCACCCAATCGGTGTCGCCGCTCCTGCCCTGGGGCTCTCCCGCCCCGAGCGCTGCCTTCTTTCCTCCACGGGCGTTCGGGATCGGGGGTGTGGCCCGGTTTGCTTCCACTGGCAGACCGGGCCTTTTTGCCTCGTTCGCCGAATCGTCCGCCTGCTGAGGGAGTATCCAGTGCCGCAAGCCCGCGCAAAACCGGAAGGCTTCGACATCGAACCGCGCAACCGGCGTTTCGATATCGAGGCGGTCGCCGCCACCGACTGGCATGGCGGCTCGCCGGTCCGCACGGCGATCTTCAACGCCCTCTCGCTGATGTTTCCGGTCGGCGAGCAGTATTTCATCGACACCGTGAAGCGGCTGCGCGAGCGCGTCACCGATCCCGTTCTGCTGGACGAGGTGGCGGGGTTCACCGCGCAGGAGGCGATCCACAGCCGCGAGCACAGCCGCTACAACGACGCCGTCTGCGCCGCGCGCGGCCTCTCCGTGGAAAAACTGGAAGCGCCGATCCGCCGCCGCATCCGCTGGGCACAGAAATACCGTCCGCCGCTCGAACACCTGGCCATGACGGTCGCCTATGAGCACCTGACCGCGATCCTCGCCGACGCCATGTTCCGCAACCCGGCGACCCTCGACGGCGCACATCCCGAAATGGCCGCGCTCTGGCACTGGCACGGTCTCGAGGAAACGGAACACAAGGCGGTCGCCTTCGACGTCTATGTCGCCGCCGGCGGCACCGTCGCCATGCGCCGCCGCGCCATGCTCATCGTCACCTTCAACCTCACCCGCGACCTCATCCGCAACATGAGCCACCTGCTGCGCGGCCGCGGCCTCTCTCCGTTTCGCATCTGGCGCGAGACGGCAACGTTCCTGTTCGGACGGAGCGGGGCGCTCAAAGGCATCGCGCGGCCCTACCGCGATTTCTACCGCCGCTCCTTCCACCCCTGGGACCATCCCGGCGATCTTGCGATCCGTTACCGGCGCGGGGAGGAAGACGAACCCTGGTTTGTCTAGAGGCGCCGCCTGCTTTCGCCTATCGTCGGTTGATCCGTGTGAGGCGGCCTGCGTCGTTTGTCGGATGGCGGCCTCTCCCCACTGCAGGCCCGCCCCACAAAAAGGAATGCCCCATGCCCAAACGCGATCCCGTCTTCCCCGAAGGCCGCCACGCCCTCTACGAGGCGCACGGCTATTCGGCGGCGATCCGCTCCGGCGATCTTCTCTTCGTCTCCGGCCAGGTGGGCAGCCGCCCCGACGGCACGCCCGAGCCCGATTTCGAGCGCCAGGTCCGGCTCGCCTTCGCCAATCTCGAGGCGACGCTCAAGGCGGCGGGCTGCACCTTCGACGACATCGTCGACGTCACCACCTTCCACACGGACCCCGAAAACCAGTTCCCGGCGATCATGAAGGTGAAGCAGGAAATCTTCGGCGCGCCGCCTTACCCGACCTGGACGGCGGTCGGCGTCACCTGGCTCGCGGGCTTCGCCTTCGAGATCAAGGTCATCGCGCGCCTTCCCGCCGCGTAAGGCGCGCGCCCTCGGCGGTTTCCCGCTCCCGCTCTTATCCGCACCGCTTCAGAATTTCATCCACCACGCGCGCGACCGGCGCCGTGGCGTCGATGACCACGCCGTCCTTCGGCACGTCTTCCTTCGTCGCATGCAGCCGCAACACGAACTCCCGTTCGCTCGCGCGGCCGCCGAACTCGTCTTCCGGCCGCGCCGCAAGCCGCCGCTCCAGCGTCCCGGCATCGACATCGAGCACGAAGACGCCGTCGAACAGATGAATGAACCGGTGAAAATTCCTGGAGCCGCCGCAGAAGAAGCTCATCGCATGAGCCTTGTCGCGGATCAGCGCCTCGACCTTCCCCACATCCCAGATGTGATGCGCGTGGCCCCCGCCCGCCACCATCGAGCCCGCCACCGGCGCGCCCGTCTCCGGATCGCCCTGATACGCAAGCTCCCTGTCGCCATGAACGGCCTGAACGCCGCGCCGCTGCAACTCGTCGCAAACCGACGTCTTGCCCGTCCCCGAAACGCCCTCGACCAGATAATTCCTGATGCCCATTGCTCGCCCTGCGAAACCCTCCGCCTACGGCTCATCCCCCCGCACTCGCCACCACCACAAGTGTCATCCCGGGGCTTGTCCCCGGGACCCAATCCACCTTGCCGTCAAGTCTGACTCACTGGCTTTCTAAAATCTCCAGCGATTTCGATTTTTGTAGCGCCTGCGTCGGAACCTTTTGGCGTAACTGGCGCGCGTCTCCCTCGCCTCAAGCTCCCTGCGGCTTCGGTAGTATTCTGACAACATGGTCACGATTTCCCGGGAACGCAGAATATGAGGCTGCTTACGCGCCAAGTTCACAAACTTCCGTCTTGGAAGCCAACCTAGAATTGCTCGGCCGTCGGCACGTCCGGGTAGTAGACAAAAGAGCTTCGTATCCGGGTTGCTAGTTTCGCTGCCGGAGAGAGCGCCTTCGAAGTCAAAGGCGACAAGTGCAGAAGAGTGCAGCCATGCGGAAGGAAAACATTCTTCCGGAACGTGGCTCGCCAGCACACCCGGCAAAGGCGTTCTGGCGAAAGTCTTTCTTCCTTTGAGGAATCTCGGCAGGTCTCCCTTGAGGCGGGTTCCGTCGACGACCCAGACCAGGTTTCTATAGAATCTCTCTCGCGCCCATTGCTCCTTGGGGTTGATGTAGGAATGCTGGAACTCGATCACGAGCCCATGCTCGGTTTTTACATCGGCGATGTGTCTCTCTCCGGAGGAAGCATGATGAATGACCTCCTGGTACTCCGGCGGGAATTCATCTTTCCATCGCCGGTGCCAGAGCGTTTCCCGCTCCCACCAGTTATCGCAGGACCGCTTTCCTTTGTGGGCCCAGTGCCAGACTCTCCGCGTGCCGCATTTCGCAATGACAGGTTGCGAACAAGCGGGGCAGCGGCCGTTTAGTCGGGGTGCGGCGGGCATGCGTGTGCCCTCGACATGTGCGAATTGCATGAGCTTCTCCAATGTTGTTCGGTCGCCGTGATCGAGCCACGGACGGCGGGGCTATTCTTGGGAGTTGCAATGCAGCGCTACCGACAACTGCCGGTGCTGTTCTTCATTATCTTCGGCGTTGGGACATCGTCCGTCGCCGGTTCCTTCTCCCGCTTTAGTGCGGATATCGCTCATTCTTGTACGGAGCGTTTGTAAATTTTGTCCGCAATGTGCGGAAGCGTCAAGAATATTCCAGTAGTATTTAGCATCTCCATTTGTGTCTCAGTTCGATGATGGTCATCTCCTAAAATGATGAACTTCTGCGTCCTCAACGTTAGCTTGCTGATCCAAATTCAGTTCCTATTGAATAAATAGGCGCCAGTTGATTGAAGGTAAGACGATTTATGGTCGAAGCTATGGAATGGCTGCAGGCGAACGCGCCTGGATTTAAACGTCTGTCAAAGGATGAACGGGCGGCGATCACCGATTTCTCGTTGCTATGGAGCCTATTTGAATCGCGCATCCTTGAGACCAAGGGCAATGTTGAGAAGATTTGCGAAGTAGTGGGAAAATGGCAAGAATCGGGAACGCTCAATGCGGATGCTTTCGATCGTGATGTGGCTTATTTTCGAGAGCGCTACTATTTCGAAGGAGCCTTTACCTATCATTTCGATGACTTGAACTTCAGGAACTCTGATCGAGAGAATCTAGTGCGCGCGGTGATTGACGGCAGCGACAACGATCCGTTTAGTCGTATGGCTGCAATCCTCATCATCATTTTCCGTTACCGCAACAACCTCTTTCACGGGGTGAAATGGCAATACGAACTGAGAGGTCAGTTCGGGAATTTCGCCACTGCGAACATTGTTTTAATGAAGGTTCTCGAACGTCACGGTCGGCTCGCATAAGACTGAACATGGGAACGGAGCGGAATCGACCAAATCCGCGAACTTGGACTGGGACCCGTTAGCGCGACGCCCACAAAGTCGATCATTCTGCTCAACGAAGGATAGGATCGAATGCCAGATACGAGTGCGGTCCCAATAAGTAATTGGACTGAGGTCGCAGCGATGCTGCAAGGGATAGGTGCCGTTCTCGGACCCGTTGTGGTTGGCATTGCCGCATGGATTGGCCGCAATACGTTCGAGAGCTGGCGCCAACAAAAGCTATCGGAACGTCGGATTGAGCAAGCGGAACGCATTCTGACGGCAACATACAAGGCACGGCGCAGTCTGTCTTACGTCCGCAACCCAATGATGCTGGGCCACGAACTTGACGCCGCAAATGCGACGCTCAAGGAGAGCGGCGAGTGGGACAAGATTATCGGTGGAGAGCAGGAACGGGAAAGGGTCGCCACGACCCAGGCTTACTACAATCGCCTCAACCGAACGCTTGATGATCGGCGGGCATTGGAGGAGTGCCAACCCATGGCGCGTGCGCTGTTTGGTGAGCAACTAGAAAAGGCAATCGAGACACTAAATCACCAGTTCCGGACCGTTCAGATTTATGTTGACGCGAACCATCGAGATAGAAATGACGCGGACACCGACTTCCGAGGCAAGATTAGTAGCGCGATCTTCGAAGGGTACCCCTCATCTGCGGAAAATGAAATCGATCAGACCGTTACTGCGCAGGTGGGGATTATTGAGAGTATTTGCCTGCCAATTCTTCGACTGGAGGCCGCAAAGAACATAGGTAGGTAAATGGGGCCGTGTAAGGAAGGACGGGACTTCAAAGAGGCCCGGGTTGAGGGACGCATCATCAAGCGTGGCCCCCTCACGCATAAGCCACGCACCCCCGCCACGTGAACGCCGCATAAAACGGCGTCACCTCGCTAACCCCCCCCCTCGCGCAGCACCGCTTCGTCCTCTTCGGGCGTGAGCAGGTCGAGATGCGCCGCGACGCCCGCGCGCCTTCTCCGCCATCTCCGGGTCCGCGCCGGACGCGACCGCGAACGCCGCATAGCGCGACAGCCATTGCGGCCGGACGCTTGCCTCCTGCGGGAAGCTCGAATGCGCGGCGACGAAGGGCGCGCCGGGTTTCAGCCGCCGCCGTATTTCCGCCGCGGTGCGCACGCGTGTCCCCCGGTCGAGGAAATGCAGCGTCAGCAGGCAGGCCGCCGCGTCGAACGGCCCCTCGCTCGCGTCTTCTATGTAGCCCTCGCGCAGCGTGACGCGCGCCGCATGCGCCCCGAGCGTCCGTTCCGCGAGCTTCAGCATCTCGCGCGCCGGGTCGACGCCCTCGAAACTCCAGCCGGCGTGGGCGTCGGCCAGCGCCTTCAGCTCCATGCCGCCGCCCCCGCCGCCCGCACCGGGCACCGTCGCGTCGGCGGGCGCGCGCTCGCCGGGCAATATCGCCGTCATCCGCTGCAGCTCGGCATGGCCGGGCACGAAGCGCACCGGACCCTCCGCATACTGAGCGACGGCTTGCGGGTCGGCGCGGGAGTCAAGCCGCACCCGCCGGCTCGTCCAGAAGCCCGCCAGAAACCAGAATTGTCATCCCGGCGAAGGCCGGGACCCATTGGTTCCCTTGGCAAGCGAGGTTTTGCACCTGAGCTTGCTGCCGGGTTTGCACCCCTCTACCCAACGCTGCGGCAAGTTGACTTGCGAGTGGATCCCGGCTTCCGCCGGGATGACAGCTGTGGGTGAAACAAATGCAGGCGACTCTCTCCGCGCCTTCGCGCCTTCGCGTGACCCCGAAAACCGGGGACAAGTTTTTCCGTGCCCGTTGCTCCGGTGTGCCCGAAAGACACGGGGATTATTTCTTTCCACTCTCTCTTCCCACCCTCCCCTCGGGGAGGGTCGAAATTCGCACTGGCGAATTTCGGGGCGGGGGGCGGGGACAACTCCCAATCCCTCCGTACACGAACCAACCGAAATCCCGTTTGTGACGTTCGTGTAACAGTTCGATGACAGTCGCCTCCCACTTATCCCCCATTGGCGGAATCCTGCGCCTTTCCGAGGCCCTCGCGGGCGGCGCAGCGCCGCGTGTGTTCCTGTGTTAATCTCGCGCCCTGTTGCGGTCACGAGTGGCGGGCTGATTGCCGGATTGGAAAGCGAAAACAAGGGCCTGGGCGGAGCGCCTGCGCGCGCTCGCGGCGGCTCATGCGCCGCATTGGCGCCGCAGCCGCATCCCCTGGATCGTCCCGGTGCTGCTCGTCGCCTTCGGGCTCAACCACCTCGCCTGGCTCTATGTCTATGTCCCGCCGGTCCCACAAGGCCTTGAAAACATTAAGGAATCCGGCACGCTTGTGGTGCTGACGCGCGACGCGCCGACGAGCTATTACGAGGGCGTCGAGGGCCTCACCGGCTTCGAATACGAGATGATGACGCGGCTCGCGGCCTCGCTCGGCGTCGACGTGGAGTTCCGGATTTACGAGACGGAACAAGGACTTGTGGATGCCCTCGCGGCGCGCAAGGGCCACATCGCCGCCGCCGGCCTCGTCGCCACGGAGGCGCGGCGCGACGCCTTCGCCGTCGCCGCGGAATACGAGAAGGTCCGCCAGCAGGTCGCCTGTCAGCGCGGCATCAAGCTGCCGAAAAAAATGAGTGATCTCAAGGGTTTGTCCGTCGCCGCCCCGGCCGGCACGCCGGCGGCCGAGGCGCTCGCCGCCGCGCTCGCCGAGGTCGAGGGCGCCCCGCCGCCCCGCCTCGAAAATCAGTCCACGGAGGAATTGCTCGCGCGCCTCGCCGAGGGCGATCTCGATTGCGTCGCCGCCGACGGTCTCGTGCTGCGCGTGGTCAATCCCTACCATCCCGAAATCGTGCAAGCCGTTGATCTGACAGGCGAACAGCCCATCGCCTGGCTGCTCGCGCCCGGCTCGGAAGACCTCGCCGAGCCGGTCCGCCACTGGTTCGCGGGCATGAAGAAGACGGGCGCGTTTGCTGCGCTGGAGCGGCGCTTCTTCGGTTTCCTGCCGCTTTTCGACTATGTCGACATCCGCGCCTTCAAGCGCGCCATCGACGAGCGCCTGCCCGATTACGAAAAGGCGATCCGCCGCGCCGCGCGCGAAAATAACCTGCCGTGGCAACTACTTGCGGCCGTCGCCTATCAGGAGTCGCATTGGGACCCGGACGCCGTCAGCGGCACCGGCGTGCGCGGCTTCATGATGCTGACGCAGCAGACGGCGCGCGAGCTCGGCGTCGAGAACCGTCTCGACGCGCAGGAGAGCATCGCCGCCGCCGCGCGCTATCTCGCTGATCTGAAAAGCAGAATCCCCGTCAGCGTCGAGGAGCCGGACCGCACCTGGTTCGCGCTCGCCGCCTATAATCTCGGCCTCGGCCATGTCTACGACGCCCGCGCGCTCGCCGCCCGTCTCGGCCGCAACCGCGACAGCTGGACGGATCTGCGCCGCGTGCTGCCGCTTCTGAACAATGCGGCCTATGCGGACGGTCTGAAACACGGCCGCGCGCGGGGCGGGCAGGCGGTCCATTTCGTCCAGCAGGTGCGCACCTACATGCACATACTTGACGGCGGCGCTGGGACTTAAGTGTTTGAGATGGCTGCGACATTTCGCGCCGGGCCTGCGACCGAATGACCACTCTAAAATTATGGATATTGGGCAGAGAGTACTCCCATGTGGCGCCGCCGTTGGGGCTCGGCGCATCGAAGCGGAGAACTCTCATGACAATCGGCAGGAAACTGGGCGCAGCTGCGCTGGGCGTGGCGATGGCGGGGGCGGCCTTGCCCGCCCATGCGGAATTTCAGGGCAAATCGGCGGGCGACATCATGGTCCGCGCCCGCGCCCTCTGGGTCGCGCCGGACGAAAGCGCCTCCACCACCATCGGCGGAGACGTCAATGTTTCCAACGACTTCGTGCCGGAAATCGACTTCAGCTACTTCATCACCGACAACATCGCGCTGGAACTGATTGCCGCCACCACGCAGCACGACGTCTCGCACAACCCGACCGGCATCAACCTCGGCGAAGTCAGCCTTCTGCCGCCGACCCTGACGCTGCAGTACCACTTCATGCCCAAGGAGCGTTTCAGCCCCTATGTCGGCGCCGGCCTCAACTACACCTTCTTCTACGACGAGGACCCCGCCGCCGGCAGTGCCGTCACCTCCATCGACTATGAAAACAGCGTCGGTTACGCGCTCCAGGCGGGCGTCGACTACGCGGTCTCCGACAACTGGTACGTGAACTTCGACGTGAAGAAGATCTTCCTGTCGACCGACGTCTCCATGAATGGCGGCGCCATCACGGCCGATGTCGATCTCGATCCCTGGCTGGTCGGCGCGGGCGTCGGCTACCGTTTCTGAGGCAGCGTTCCGGCCTCCGTCCGGCCCGCTCCCCCACGGTTTGTTTCCGCCCCGTCCCGGCGCTAAAATAGGGCGCAAGCCCTAGGTCCGTCGCCTCTGTTGCGGCGGCCGGCCGGGGCGTGGAAACTCAACGAACAACAGTGGTTAGGGAGTAAGGCCGTGGCGGATTCCATCAGGGCGCTTGTCGAAGGCACCGAGGCCGGAACGCGGCCCTTGAGCGTCGCCATTCTGGGCGCGGGCGCGGCGGGCCTCTGCATGGCGATCAAGCTGCAGAAGGCCGGCATCGGCGATTTCACGATCTTCGAGAAGGCGGCCAGCGTCGGCGGCACCTGGCGGGACAACACCTATCCCGGCTCCGGCTGCGACGTGCCCTCGCTGCTCTATTCCTATTCCTTCGAACCGAAGGCCGACTGGAGCCGCAAATTCGCGCCCCAGCCGGAAATTGTCGACTATTTTGAAGGCGTTGCCCGGAAATACGAGCTCCTGCCGCGCATCCGTTTCAACACCGAAATCGCGGAAGCGCACTTCGACGAGGCGGAAGGTCTCTGGCGGCTGCGTTCCGCCTCCGGCGAGGAATTCACCGCGAACGTCCTCATCTCCGGCGTCGGCCAGCTCAACCGGCCTGCGTACCCGAACATCGAAGGTCTGAGCGATTTCAAGGGCGTAGCCTTCCATTCCGCGCGCTGGGACCATTCGGTCGATCTCGCGGGCAAGCGCGTCGGCGTCGTCGGCAATGGCGCCAGCGCCATCCAGTTCGTGCCGGAGATCGCGCCCAGGGTCGGCCATCTCACCATCTTCCAGCGCACGCCCAACTGGTGCGTGCCGAAGCCGGACCGGCCCTTCAGGGAGTGGGAAAAACGGCTCTACGCCGTCGTTCCCGCGCTTGCCTGCCTGCAGCGCTGGTGGACCTATCTGACGCTGGAGCGCAACTACCTCGCCTTCGTGCAGGGCAGTTTCTTCGGCAAGCTCTTCGAGCGCGCCGCGACGAAGGAGATGGAGGCGCACATCTCCGATCCAGAGCTCCGTGCGAAGCTCACACCGGACTACCCGGCCGGCTGCAAGCGCATCCTGCTCACCAACGACTGGTACCCCGCGCTCGCGCGGCCCAATGTCTCCGTCGAGACGAGCCACATCGCCAAAGTCACTGAAAACGCTGTCGAAACGGACGATGGCGTCGCGCACCCCGTCGACGTGCTGATCTACGCGACGGGCTTTGAATCGACGGATTTCCTCGCCCCGATGAAGGTCACCGGCCGCGGCAATGCGGACCTCAACACCGTCTGGGCGCGCGGCGCGGAGGCCCATCGCGGCGTGGCGGTCGCCGGTTTCCCCAATTTCTTCATGCTCTACGGGCCGAACACCAATCTCGGGCATAGCTCCATCATCTTCATGATCGAGTGCCAGGCGAACTACATCGCGCAATGCGTCGAGGCGCTCGCGAACAGCCGTCTGCGCTATCTCGATGTGAAGCCGGAAGCCATGGAAAGCTTCAACCGCGAGCTGCAGCAGGACATGCAGAAGACCGTCTGGGCGGCCGGCTGCTCGAGCTGGTACAAGACCGCCGACGGCAAGGTCACCAACAACTGGTCGAGCTTTACTGCCAGATACTGGTGGGAACTGCGCCACCCCGACTTCGCCGAATACGCGCTGGTCGGCGGCCCTGCCTGAGGAAAGCTCGGCGGTTCAAAGCCAGTCGTCGGTCTTCACACCGAAGTCTTCCGCCAGGATCCTGTTGGGCAGCCGGTAACAGGTCGAAAGATAGGAAATCAGCTCCGGCGGGGCGGGGTCGTATTTCTTGACCCCCTTGCTTGTCACCTCGAGCGATTGCCGGGTCGCCCCCAGAAAGTCGCAGATCCGGTCGAGTTCTTCTTGCGGCGCTTCCGTGAAATCCTCGAGGCGCAGCATGTGGATCTGCGTCGCATCGAAAAACCGGCGCATCCGGCTGATCTGGAGATGATAGAGACCGCGCGCGTGATAGCCGTAGGGAGACTGCCTGAAAGGCTTCACGTCGAGGCGCGACATGTCCCGCTGATCCGCAAGCAGTTCGCCGAAAAGGTCCTTCTCCGGCAGTCTCCGCAGGCGTACCGAGTGATTGATGTGGGAAATCGCGCGTTTCACCGGGTCGCGCATGATGAATATCAGCTTGAGGCCGGGATTGTACCGCGCCAGGCGCTCCATCGTGCCGGGGTGATAGGCGTATGACGGCGTGCTCTCCCCGCGTATCGCGAACCCGCGGCCGCGTTCGAAATGCATGTGGTAGCTGTCGACCGGAGGGGGGGTGGGCATATCCCAGGCATGCAGTTCCTTGGGTTTCGTCATGAAGATTTCGGGATGTTGGGCGAGCGTCGCATGCAGGGTGCTTGTCCCGGCCTTCATGGCGCCCACGATCATGAAAGTGGGCCCTTGGGAGGCCGTCCCGCGAAAAAGCGATTTCAGGCGTCGCAGGCCGACGGACACGGCCCCGGCGGGCTGGCGGTATTGAGTGTTTCTGGGCATCGATCGGGAGGACTTCTTCTGCACGGCGAATCTCGGCCGCAGGCGGACCTTGGGGGCGGTGGACTAATTGTTTCATAGGGTTATACCTTGCCTTGCACGGTCGCGACATACTCGCCAGACCAGCCGGTCCGAATAGGCGCTGCCCGGAGCTGGACTGTGTAAGGGATGCGGGGCCGCCATCGGCCGGAACCGCAAAACGGGAACGAGAAAAAGCCCTCCGATGACAACCGGACTGGACCAGTGAGCAATCGTCAGGTGTCGCCTCCCCCGGTCAGTTGGCCTTCGCTCCTGCTTCGCCGAAATCGGCTGCCCTTGCTCAAGGCCTATCTGCACATCTGGCGCTCGGGGCTGTTCGACCGAAAATGGTACTGGCAACAATATCCCGACGTGCAGGCGCGTCGGGCCGACACGCTGCTTCACTATCTGCTCAGGGGAGCTTCGGAGGGGCGCAAGCCCAACGAGATATTCGAGGGCCGTTGGTATCTTGAAACCTACCCTGATGTAGCGGCGGACGGGATCAACCCGCTGCTGCACTACGTTCTGAGCGGCGCGTCGGAAGGCCGCCAGCCCGCCGAGGGCTTCTCCGTTCAGGAATATCTCGAGCAGAACCCCGATGTCGCGTCATCGGGCATGCCCCCCCTTCTGCACTATCTGAAGTTCGGCCGCGGCGAAGGCCGAAGCCTGGGCTACAACGACGACAATGTGGCGTGGAAGCCGGCCTCCCGGCCTGTTGCACCGCCCCCTGATGCATGGCGTGAGCTGGCCGATCGTCCGTCCTCCGGCGAAACGGCGTTAGTCGACGTGGTTATCCCCGTCTATCGCGGTGTCGACGATACTCTCGCCTGTATTCATTCCGTCCTGACAGCGCAGAACGAGACGCCTCATGAAGTCGTCGTTATCGACGACTGTTCCCCCGAACCGTCACTGACGGCCAGGCTGGATGAGATCGCATCGATGGGTCTGATCACGCTTCTCAGGAACGACCGGAACCTGGGCTTTGTCGGAACGGCGAACAGGGGCATGAAGCTGCACACCGGCAGGGACGTGGTGCTGCTCAACTCCGATACTGTCGTTTACGGCGACTGGCTGGACCGTCTGGTGGCGCATGCCGCCGAGGGCGTCGGGACGATCACGCCTCTTTCCACCAACGCAACCATTTGCAGCTATCCGGCCGTCAATCTCAACAACAAACAGGAACTTGAAATATCCTTCGAGGAACTCGACCGGATTTGTGCGGAGGTCAACTGCGGACGATCGGTCGATGTACCCACCGGCGTTGGTTTCTGCCTGTTTCTGAAAAGGGAAATGCTCGAGCGGACGGGGTATTTCGACGAGGAGGCCTTCGGCCGCGGATATGGCGAAGAGAACGACCTGTGCCGCCGGGCAACGGCATTGGGTTGGCGAAATATCATGGCCGCCGACGTCTTCGTTCGGCATACGGGCGAGGTTTCCTTCGCCGCTTCCGCAAAGGAGGCGCAACGCAAGGGTATGCGAACGCTGCTTCGCAAGCATCCCGATTACATGACGTTGATAAGAACCCACGCGGACCGCGATCCGGCCGCTCCTCTGCGCCGGCGCATCGACGCACGCCGCTTCGGGCTCAGATACGAGCGGAACATCCTCTTTGTGTCTCACACATGGGGAGGGGGCATCGAGCGGCACATTCGCGATATGTCACTCATGCTCGAGCCATCGGGGGTCGGCGTGATTGTCCTCAGGCCCAGGTACCCGGACGGCATGGTTGCGGCCTTCGGTTCGCCGGAAGCGATCCGGATTCCGAATCTGAAGAAGCTCGATCTGCAAGCCGACATGGCCGAGATCGTGGAGCTGATGCGTCTTGCGGGAGTCTTTCAGATACATGTTCACAGTCTCGCCGGCTGGGATGATCGCATTTTTGATGTTCTGCCAGCGCTCGCTGCCGAAGCGCGCGTGCCCGTAGATTTCACCTTTCATGATTTTATGGCGATTTGCCCGCGGATAAATATGGTCACCCCTTCCGGTCAGTTTTGCGGAGGGCCCGAAAGAGAAAAATGCCGCGATTGTCTGAAAGGTGACGAGGCGTTCTCGGGCGTCGACGTGGAGCGGTGGCAGAGCAGATTTCGGGACTTCATGAAAGGTACCCGTTTTCGTTTCGCGCCAAGCCGCGACACGGCGAACCGCGTGAAACCCTTCCTGAACGGCATGGCCGTGGATATCCGTCCTCATCCCGAGAAAAACCTGATACGAGCGTCGATGGCGGCGCCATTCCGGGATGGAGACATTCTTCGGGTCGCCGTCCCGGGCGCCGTTGGTCTCCACAAGGGAGCCGAAGTTCTCTATCGTGCAGCGGCCCACGCACGTCTCATGAATCTCCCTCTGCAGTATGTCGTCGTCGGGTACACAAACCGCGACGCTGATTTCGAGAAGCTGGGGAATGTCCGCATCACCGGTCTCTACGCGCACGAGGATCTAAACGAAATATTCGTGCGGGAACGATGTCACCTTGCGATGATACCGTCCGTATGGCCTGAAACCTACTCCTATACCCTGTCCGAACTCCTATCGGCCGGTTTTCACGTCGCCGTTTTTCCCTTCGGCGCTCAATACGAGCGACTGGTGGAGACAGCGCCTGACCTGGCGATCAGCCTTCCGATGGAGGGGCTAACGGATCCAGCGATGATTAACTGGTGTCTCCTGGATAGCCGCGATGATATCGTGACGAAAATGGATCGAGCCAGCGTGCATTTCGAGCGCAAGTACACCTACGCTTCCTACTATGAGTCGATAGATGTCTGATGACGTACCCTTTTTCATTCTGGGTTGCGTGCGGTCGGGAACGACACTGCTGCGTGACATACTACGGACCAGCACGCGTCTGGAGTGCCCGGAGGAAACCCAGTATTACCGGTGGGGACAACCATTCGGCAACAACGGCTTCATCAATCATGTGTTGAAGCCGCCGCTACTCCAGCGTCATCGGAAGATGGATAAAGTCGACGAGCATCTGTTCGAAGAACTTATGGAAACGTCGATTTCTCGAAGAAATCTGCAGGATCGCTATATGGACGCCTACCTCGCCGGGCAATCGAAAGAGGGAGTCAGGTGGTTCGACAAGTCGCCGCAGAATGTTTATGGCCTGCCTCTCCTTTCTCACGACTATCCCTCTGCGAAGTTCGTACACATCGTGCGAAATCCGTTGAACGTGGTGGCCAGCCTGATGATAGGAAAGGTCGTCAGAGCTCCGAGTGTCATAGCGGCTGCGAACTACTGGTACGAAGCTGTGGCAATCTTCAATACGGTCCGGCCGCTCGTTGCAGAACGCTCCTGCGAACTGCGATATGAAAATTTGATATCCAGTCCCGAAGCGGAACTGAACAGGTTGATGGACTTCGTGGGCGAGGATCCGCGATCGCTTTCGTACGATTTCTCGAAGATCCATCCCGAGAAAGACCAATACAGGACCGTTCTTGCCGATGCGGATATCGCCGTGGTGGGAGAGATTTGCGGTTCCTGGGCGGAACACTATGGCTACGATCTTTCGGTTAGAGGGCTTGAGGCGGAACGCACGGAATCGAATTTGACATGATGACGGTCGACGAAACTTGTCTGTGTCGCGTTTCGTCCACCCACGGCGAAAGCGCCGGGCGGCTGGATTGCTGCCCCGGGATTTGCGACTGACATGCCGCGATTTTTCGTCCGCCTCGTCGAATCCGTCGAAACGCTGGTCCGACTGGCATCGTCGCGTCTCAGCTATGTGGCGGCGCTGGAGAGTTTTCACAGGGAACGCAGGAATCCGGCTCCGCCGCGCGAACCGGCTTTTGTCTTTGGCAATGCGACCAACGAACAGGCGCTGGTCTCTCTGATCATCTTGTCGCTGCATGGCGCCGAGATGCTGCGGACGCTTTTTACATCGATCGCCAGATACAACACCTGGACCGATATCGAATTGCTTGTCGTCGATCACGGCGGTGATGAAGAGACGGCAGATGTAATCCGGGAGGCTCGCCGGCATTTGAATGTTCGCCATCTGAAGCCCGGCCGAAACTTCAGCTTCGCCTTCTCCTGCAATCGTGCCGCGCAGGTCGCACAGGGCGATGTCGTCGTCTTTCTGAACAACGATATCGAGTTCACCGAAGACATATTGCCTCGTATTGTTGCGGCTTCGCGCAGCGGGGATAACCTTGCCGGTGTAAAATTCTGGAACATACCGTCGGATGGCCGAGCGGCGGAGAAGCCCCAAACCGGAATCCGCTTTCGCTGGAATGAGAGACAAGGCTGGACGGTGCCCTATGAAGTGGTGCCGGACGATCTCTTCCCGGACGGCCCGCGAGAGGTGCCGGCGATAACGGCGGCGGTGCTCGGTGTTTCGCGGCAGAAATTTCTCGATATCGGCGGATTTCATGAGAATTATCTCTATGCATACGAAGACGTCGACCTTTGTCTGAAGGCCGCGATGCGTTTCGGTATGAAGTCGATATCTCTGAACGACATGTCCGTCAGACACCTTTGGGGGGCAACGCGCTTCAAACGGTCGCCACGCAAGCGACGCCGTGACTGGCATCGCTACAACATGTCGGTTTTCCGTTCCCGTTGCGGTTATCTCTCCAGACGCATGGCGTGGCTCGGTCTGTTCGACAAGTCCGGCTTTGATTGGGGCCGCGGACCTGCGATTTCCATCATAGAGGGAGAGCGTGGAGGAACGCAGGCAAGCGAGGGCAGGGCACACATCTTCGGATCGGAGACCGTGTCTGCCGACTGTGCTGGATACAATCTCTATGGATATGACGTCGTTGTCTGCCGGAGTCCGCAAGTCGAGCCCGGTGTCATGCGGCACCTCGGACCGATGACGCTTCGGGTTGCGTGGATTTCGGGTTCGGACCAAGACTGGATGCCGGTCGCTGATTTCTACGACCTGTTCGTGGCCGAGACCGAGGACGCGGCGGCGGCAACGACAAAAAAGATGGGCCTGCCGGTCCATTGCTCCGGGGAGGCGGGAGCGGCCGATCTCTACGCAATTCTGACCGACTTTGTCGAAACCCGCTTTCGGATGATCGTCATCGCTTCTCCGGACAATGAAGACGCGGCTGCGCTTGTGACACGGTTGCGCGGTGAAGGACATTCGGTTCACGCCAGGTGCGGTATCGAGTCGAGGGATGCTCTTCGTTACGATGCCGCCATCTGGTTCGAACCCGCCTTCGAGAAGCCGGCTGCGGGGACGATCCATGTCGCGGCTCATGACGTGCTGGAAGGTCAGGAAGGTTTTTATGAGATATGCTCCGGTTCCCGCCGGGGCGGTTTCGATCTCTGGTTCGATGACCTGATGAACGGCGTCATTGACTGTCACGAGAGGTTGATGGCCGGACCGGAAGATCCTCCACTGGACGACAAGGTGGATTTCGACGATGCGAAGGCGGAGACGTTCTGGTCCAGCTACGAGGACCCGACTGCCGGTCTGATCGGCCAATTGCCGCGCGCGTAACGGAGGGGCTACCTATGGAAATAAGAATGGGCTGCGCGGCGGATACCGAAAATCTGGTCCGGTATCTGTTGATGGCAGGAGAGGGGCTTTTTGAACATCTGTTCGACGACGCCTATCCGGGTCTGACCGCACGGGATGCGCTTGCCCTGGGGGTCGGCGACGAGACAAGTCCCTATCATTTCGAGAATGCCTATCTCGTCGAAATGGAGAGCGGCGTAGCCGGCTGCCTTGTTGCATTCCCCGCGGACGAACTTGGATTGCCAGAGATCGTTTACAGCGTTCTGCCGAAGGAGCGCATCGACCCTGCCCGGCCGCTTTTTGAACGGCGTGTTCCCGACAGTTTCTACATCAATACGCTGGCGGTAGACGAAGCGGCCCGCGGTCAGGGAGTCGCATCTTTGCTGTTGGATTTCGCTTCGGAGCTCGCGCGCAGTTCCGGCTGCGACAACCTTACCTTGCATGCATGGGGTGACAACGATATCGCACTTTCCCTCTACCGAGCCTACGGGTTTCATGAGCTGGAGAAGATCGAACTCCCAAGAACCACTACTCTTGCGCACGACGCGCCGATGCTTCTTTTGAAATGCCCGCTGGCCTGACGATGGCGAGAAGCGAGGACAAGCCCGGACCGAAGGTGGTCGTAATCACCGGTGCGAATGGCGGCATTGGGGCTGCGCTTTCTCGCGCCTATGCAGCGCCGGGTGTGCATCTCGGTCTTCTGGGAAGAAACGAAGAGACGCTCGCAGGTGTGGCGGCGGACTGCCGGAGAAAGGGCGCCTCCGTAGAAACCCTGGTCGCGGATGTAACCGGGCCGGCGGTCATCGACCTCCTTCTGGAGTTCGACGCACGCCATTCTATCGATCTTCTGATCGCAGGAGCCGGCGTCACATCTGGAATTCCGGCGCCGAACAACATGGAGCCCTGGGACACCGCCGAAGCGGCCTTGCTGACGAATTTTGTTGGCGGCGTTCGAACGATTGCGCCTGTTGCCGCCCGAATGGCGGAACGGGGTCGTGGGCAGATTGCGGCAATTGGCTCCCTGGCCGCGCTGACGCCATTACCCTTCAGCCCGGCGTACAGTGCGGCGAAGGCGGGCCTGACCGTCTACGTAAGGGCGTTGAGGCGCCTCCTCGCAGCAAGAGGTGTCCGTTTCACTGTGGTCAGTATCGGCTACGTGGATACGGCTATGAGCCGGAAGTTGACAGGCTCGAAGCGGTTCATGATAACGCCCGAGAGGGCAGCAAGAGTGATAAGAAAAGGGTTGGAGCGGAATCGCGCTCATCTGGCTTATCCAGTTGTATTGGCTACAGGAATTCGTGTGCTGAACCTGCTGCCGGAGCCCCTTGTTCGCTTGATACTTCCTGCCTTTGCTTTTACGATTTCTGGCTGGGAAGCTGGTGGTGGGGCCCCCTGAGTTTGCCAGGCTTCCATAAGGAGCAAGTAATGGTGGGCGGTCTTGCGGGATTTTTTACTGCATTTCTCGCGGTGCTCGTCCTTGAGCGGTTTGCCGAACCGCGTCACCCCGAACGCCCGATTTTGCATCGCGTAAGTCTGCTGGCGGCGATGCCCCTGATTCTTTTCTATCTGTCGGTCTTCATGGTCACCTACAGGCCGATCTTCGCAACGCTTTTTACGATCATCGTCTTCCTTGGCATTGTCGTCGTCAACAACGCCAAAGTGCGCGAACTGAACGAACCGCTCGTTTACTCGGATTTCGCGCTGTTACGTCAGGCGATCGAGCACCCGGGGCTTTACGTAACCTATATCGGACCGTTCAAGGTGGCCGCGGTCATCCTGTCCGGCGGAGCGAGCATTCTTGCCTGTCTTGTATTTGAGCCGCCTGTAGTCGTACGCGATACGGCTGCGGAATGGATTGCGACGCTCGCTTACTTCCTTGTTTTCTTCGGCGCGATCTACGCAATCACACGCGGGCCACTTCGCAATGAGTTCAGGCAGATACTGAAAAGATTCGGCGCGTCGACCGATATTCGTGAGGACGTCGACAAGCTCAGCCTCGTCATCTCGCTGATCTTTTACTTCTTTCTCGCGGGAGAACAGGACGAAGCTGTTGCTGTGTCGGAGCGGAATGAACGTGAAGACCGGACACGCATGTTGCAGGACGGCACCTCGCGCCCCGCAGTCGTGGTGGTTCAGAGCGAGTCGTTCTTTGATGCCCGCAACATCATGACGAAAGTTCCCGAAGGTTTTCTTGCGGAATTCGACAGGACGGCCGGCAACGCCAGATACGCAGGTCGCCTTCGCGTGCCAGCATGGGGCGCCAACACGTTGCGGACCGAATTTGCGTTCCTCTCGGGAATTCCGGACGAAGCGCTCGGTGTCGACCGTTTCAATCCCTACCTCAAATATTGCAACAAGCCGGTATGGACGGTCGCATCATATTTTCGGAGCGTCGGATACAGGACTGTATGCATTCATCCGTTCCATAAATCCTTTTTCAGAAGGAACCGTGTGTATCCGCATCTTGGATTCGATGAATTCATCGACATTCAGGAGTTCAATGAATCCGACAAGTTGGGAACTTATGTCTCGGATGCTGCGGTAACGCGCAAGATCGAGGAGAAGTTGGCGGAAAGCGAGCGTCCTCTTTTCATTTTTGCGATCACCATGGAAAATCACGGCCCGTGGCGCCCGAAGCGGATCGATATTCCGGAAGCGGTGCTGGACGCAACGCCGAGAAGGGCGAGGAACGTCGCACAATATCTCGCTCACCTGGAAAATGCAGACGCCATGATAGGACGTTTGCGCAGGGTGTTGAAGAAGCAGGCTTCAGGAGCGGTATTCTGCTTTTACGGTGACCATCTGCCTGGATTCTCCAAGTTCTTCAATGCCATCGGAATGAACGATCCGCGAACCGATTATTTCATCTGGCATACAGGACCGGCGGACATGAAGCGGCGCGCGAACGTCAGTGCCGATGCCGTCAATCGCATGATCCTCGAAGCTTTTGTCGCCGTGACTTCGAAAGGGGAAGAGAAAACGGACGAACGGGATCTCAGAAGACAAGAGGCGGGAAGAAACATATGAAACGCGTCTTCCTGTTTCTTCAGGGCAGTAGTTGCCGGTTCTTTCCTGCATTGGGCAGAGCGCTTGCGGAGCGTGGCTACGGCGTTTGCCGTATAAACGCCAGTGGCGGGGACTGGTATTTCTGGCGAGACTGGAATGCCGTCGACTACAAGGGCGCCCTGAATGACTTCGGTTCGTTTGTAGGACAGAAAATTCGGTCCGATGGTGTGACGGATATCGTTCTGTATAACGACTGCCGTCCTCTTCACAGGCGCGCCATCGAAACTGCACGCAAACTCGGATGCCGTATCTGGGTTTTCGAAGAGGGGTATTTGAGGCCGTACTGGCTTACGCTGGAAGAGGAGGGTGTCAACGGTTACTCGCCGCTGTTTCATGATCGTGAGCGGTTTCATCTGGAGGTTGTGGAAAAGGACGGAGGAGAGCCGCCATACAGGCCGACATCTTCTGCTCTAGCCTGGCGTGTAATCTACGATTTTCAGTGGCAGGGCTGGAACTATCTGCTGCGATTTCGTTATCCGCAGTACAGGACGCACCGCCCGTTTCCGATCTGGGCAGAGTACGCGACATGGACGCTGCGCCTCGCGCGGCTACCGTGGTCGCGTCGGCGGGCGGCACGCACGATCGAGACGCTCACCCGATCGGGTGAGCGCTACTTCGTCTTTCCGATGCAGCTCGACAGCGATTCGCAGGTGACGTCACATTCCGGGTTCACGGGTATGGAGCAGGCGCTGGAGCATGTGATTGGGAGTTTTGCCGCCAATGCGGCGCGCGACACGCAACTCGTCGTTAAGCTTCACCCTCTCGACAACGGCTGGATCAATTTTCGGGGCGTTACGCGCTCGATCGCAAAGCGGCTCGGCGTTTCCAGTCGCGTGCTGTTTATTGATGGCGGAAATCTCGACGCGCTGGTGGCCGGCTCTCTGGGTGTCGTCACTCTGAACAGCACCGTCGGGTTGTCCGCATTAAAGCAGGGCAAGCCGGTCATTTGTCTGGCCAGGGCGATATTCGATCTTCCCGGCCTGACTTTTCAGGGAAACATTGATCGCTTCTGGAGCGTGGAGCAGGGCCCGGACGGTGCATTGTTGCGGCGTTTTCTTGCCTATTTGACAAGACGGGCGCTTATTGCTGGAGATTTTTATACATCCGAAGGTGTGGCTCTTGCTGTGACGAATGCCATTGATAGATTTGAGGCCGTTTCGGTGCCGGAAACTGCCGGATCTGCCGGACGAAGCTGGGTGCCGCAATCAGACACTCGTTTAGGGGAACGCCGATCGACCGAATCGGCGATGAGATCTGTGTCATGACGAAAGCTCTTCTCGCTGACATGGTTGGCTACGTACCGTGAGTAGCAACCACACCGAGGAAAACGTCATGGTCGGCCCTGCCGACGAATTTTCGAAGCTCTATGGGGCCGGTGATGAAGAAGGTGCGCTCGATGTCGCGGTAACGGCATTGTCGTCGGGGGGCTTGTTTTCTCCCCCCTTCGAAAGCGTAAGTTGGCTTTGCGACGGGCTGCGCAGAAGACGCCATTTCCGGCTCGCCCTTTTGTTGATCTCGCAAGCGCAGGATCGTGGTTATCAGGGTTGGCGGGCGCTCTATCTGCGAGGAACGCTCGAAGCTTTGAACAGACGCGTAGGCGACGCAATAAACAGCCTCGAGCGCTGTCTCTCTCAATCTCCCGATGACAAGCGCGCCGAAGTGGCAACCGTTCTGGCCCGTATAAATGTCATCGCGGGCAACTACCAAATGGCGCAACGGCTCTTCGCGAAATATTCGAAGATCCGTGATCTACCGCCCGGCATGGCGGACGTTGCGGTCAAGGCGGCGTTCAGCGCAGGAAACGTGGACTTGGCCCTTAGTTGGGGGCATCAGTCCGCGAACGTTCATGGCACGACGGCAGAACGAGCCCGCTTCCTTGCCGCGGTGCACATGGACAGGTGCGAATGGCAGGAGGCACGTAAGACCGCTGAAGAGGGACTGAAGGTCGCCGCCGGAAATATCGAACTGCGCCGCCTGATGGCTCTGGCGTTCTTTCGCGAGGGGCGCATCGTTCCGGCCATAAATCATCTGGAAAGCATTGCTGGTGCCGAATCCGATTGGACCGAAGGAAAGATCGTTCTCTGCAAATGTCTCGTTAGCGCTGGACGTATGCAGGAAGCACTGGTTGTCTTTCGTTCGATCGAACGCGAGGCTGGTTTCGAAGAGGAGGTAGACCTTCTTCGCACGCAACTTCATCAGGAGGACGGTTCTGCGGGAAGCGATATCGGGAAGGCGCGGGGCCGTCGCGAAAAGGATCCGTTCCAGGACAGGGAAGTACAACATCTGCTGGCGAACGTCCCCGACGATTTTGCACCGAGCTGGACGCGGGAAACCATAGCCAACAGCGGAAACATTCCGCGTGCCATCGGGAAGCTGTTTCATTCCGTGCGGACGATAATGCTGCGCGAGACAATGGCCAGGTTTGGGCGTCACGAGATCGGTTATCTGTGGGCGATCATTGAACCGCTGATTCACGTCACCGTCGTCTCCTGCATCTTCTATTTCATTCGCATGCGCGACACGCTCGGGATGAATGTCGTTCTGTTTGTTGCAACCGGCATTATTCCGCTCTTTTTCTACATGAAGACCTATTCCGGTCTCGTCAATGTGCTGAAACAGAACCGTCCCTTGCTGAACCATCCCGGGGTTCAGCCAATGGACATCTTCTTTGCGCGAAGTATTCTGGAATTCTTCACCCAGCTTTTTGTTTTTGTTGTTTTCGTCTTTGCGATCTACCTGTTTATCGAGGAATACACGTTCGGCAACGTCTGGTCGGTTCTGACCAATCTTTTCGGCCTGTGGATTACGGGGATAGGAATGGGGTTACTCATCGGCTCCCTGGTCGTGTTTGCCGAGTCGATCAAGAATGTCATGGACGGGTCGAACAGGATCATCTACGTCGCCTCCGGCGTCTTCTTCACGCTCGATATGATGCCACCCGCCGTGGCTGAGTACCTCGAGTGGAATCCCTTGCTCCACTTTGTCGATGGCGTGCGGGGTAATTTCAATCCCTTGATGGGGGGGACCCGCGTCGATATCGGCTATGCATATGTGTGTGCGGTGGCGATATTGTTGTGCGGTCTCGTCGCGGATCGGGCACTGCGGCACAGAGTTCTCGATAGATGATTCACCTGATCGGAATCGAAAAGCACTACAACACCGAAGTGGGCATCAGGCAGGTGATCCTTGAAACGAACCTGTCCATTCCGACGCACAAACGCGTAGGAGTGCTGGGGCGCAACGGAGCCGGAAAGTCGACCTTGCTGAACATGATAGCAGGTGTCGACAGGCCGAACCGTGGCATGATCGTACGAGAGGCCCGTTTGTCCTGGCCGCTGGGATTCGCAGGCGGCTTTCATGGCGACCTCACTGCCCGCGAGAATATATCGTTTGTGGCCCAACTTTATCGCGTTGACTATGAGGAGACATTCGCCCGTACGGAGGAATTCGCCGAAATCGGTGCATATGTCGATATGCCGGTCCGGACGTACAGCCAGGGCATGAAATCCCGACTGGCATTTGGGCTCAGTCTGGCTATCAATTTCGACTGTTATCTTATCGACGAAACGATCGGTGCCGGGGATCGCTTTTTCAGGCAGAAATCCCGCAAGGTCTTCCTCGAGCAATCGAAAGGGGCGGGTATGCTTCTGGTTTCACACAATGAGACCACGGTGAGGGAATACTGCGAAATTGCTCTCGTCATATACGAGGGGGTGCTGGTGCCCTTTGGTGACATAGATGATGCGATCGACTTTTACATGCGGAAATGCGCTCCATGAGTCCGAGATTTGGCAAAGACCATTTGACGAGAATGATGCGGGATGACGGGCCGGCAGGTAGGGCGCTCCTCTTCCTGAAGGAGCGGATTGTCCCGGTTCTTCAGGAGAGATTGCTGCCCATTCTGCAACTCGGTGTATCCAGACTTCTGTTCGTCGGCATTGTGATTGTCCCTTCGGTTCTGGCGATCATCTACTACGGGTTCTGGGCATCCGATCGGTATGTTTCCACGTCATTGATGACTGTGAGAACGTCGGATTCACAGCTTGTATCGACGTTCGATGGATTGCTGGGTTCTCTTGGCGGGCAGACAGGTCTGGTCGACGGATATGTCGTTGAGGAATACATCCAGTCGCACGAGATAGCGAGAAAGCTCCAGGAGTCGGTCGACCTCAGATCAATCTACTCGGCGGACGAGGCGGACTACTGGTCGCGGCTCGATCCCGATGTCACATTCGAAGACTTCTTCAGCTACTACCTCAGTCGCATCGATGTTTATTTCGATTCCGAGGCAAACGTTGTTCATCTGGACGTCCAGGCCTACAGGCCGGCAGATGCGCAACGAATTGCGGCCGAGATCGTCAGGCTGAGCGACGACATGGTGAACCGCATCTCCGAACAATCGAGGACCGATGCCGTCGAGTTCGCTGCGGAGGAAGTGACGCTTGCCGAAAACAGGCTCCGCGACAACCGCTTGACGCTCTATCGATTTCGCGAGGAGCATGGCGAACTCGATCCTGTCCGCTCGGCGGAGGCGATTGGCGGCATCGTCTCGAAGCTCGAAGAGGAACTGGCGAGATACAAGACCGAGCTCGCGTCGCTGCGCAGCTACATGCGTGAAGAGAGTGCGCAGATTGCTGGTGTCAAGGCGCGCATAGGCGCGATTGAACAACAGCTCAGGGCCGAACGCGGGCGCCTCACCAGCAGCCCGGACGATCCTGCAACGACCTATTCGGATCTATTGGCCGACTATGAACGCCTTCTGATTGAGGAGGAGTTCGCCAGGTCCGCCTACACATCAGCGGTGTCGGCTCTTGAGGTGGCGCGAGCCGATGCGGCCCGTAAACAGGCCTACCTGGTGGCATTCGTCGAGCCTTCCATGCCGGACGCCGCATCCAAACCCGACAGGCTGCTAATCGTTGTATCTGTAGTAGCGTGTGGCCTGCTGGCATTCGGCCTGCTAATGTTAATCGGGGCAGCCATTAAGGAGCATGCGCGGATATGAAGGTTTGGGGGGTATTTGCCATCACGCTGCTCGGGATGGCGTTCGGCGCTGATATGGCTTTCGCACAGGCGGAGACTCCGCAGGAACGCCGTTTGCCGACCGGCGGCATCGAGAGGCGCTCCACCAGCGATATGCCGGAAGTCTTCGGGGACCCGAGTGGATATGAACAGCCGAAGGCTATCGAGTCGGCGCCCGTTGGTGGGGACATTCTGCTTCGCGAGCAGAGCAGCACCCGAGTCGATATCCCCAATTCGATACCGGAGCCCGGTCGTGATACGCTCGAGCCGTATGGGGCCCAGATTTTCACGAATTCGTCGCTTGTAGACAGAAGTGTAGGGGTCAATCCCGATTACCGCATTGCGCAAGGTGATCGCATTGCTGTTCGGATGTGGGGTGCACGGACATTTGACAGCGTCCTCGTCGTCGATATTCAGGGAAATATCTTTCTCCCGGAGATCGGTCCGATTCGCGTCGAAGGCATCAACAACAGCCAGTTGTCGAACCGCGTGCGATCCAGCGTGGCGAACGTCTTCACGGACAATGTGAAGGTGTATACGAACCTGCTTGGCACGCAACCCTTGGGGGTGTTTGTCACCGGTGCCGTTCCGTTTCCGGGCCGCTACCCTGGATCGAAGGATGACAGCGTCCTCTACTACCTGGCCCGCGCGGGCGGCATTGATCCGGACAGTGGCAGCTACCGGGATATTGAGATCGTAAGAAGCGGCAGGGTAGTGGCCAAGATAGATCTGTACCGCTTCCTGACGAAGGGTGACATGCCTTCCGTAAGGTTCTCCGACAACGACGCTATCGTCGTAAATCCGCAGAAGCCCACGGTTGCGGTATCGGGAGATGTCCGTAATGAATATCGGTTCGAATTCGATCCGTCCGAAGGAACGCTGGCGGCCGGCGTTTTGGCTCTGGCTCAACCGATTCCCGCGGCCAGTCACGGTTTGCTGCAGGGCATTCGGGACGGCAAGCAATTCAATACTTATGTCCCCCTCCCCCAGCTAGCGGCGTTCTCCCTTGCCGATGGCGACGCAATTTCCGTTCAGGCCGACCGGGAAGCTGAAACAATTGTCGTGAACGTCGAGGGTAACGACGCCGGTCCGTCCGCTTTCGCCGTCCCGCGAGCCACGAGGCTGGGAGCTGTTGCGCAGCTGATCGAGGTGGATCCGGAAATCGCCGATATCGACGCGATATATATTCGGCGTGAATCGGTCGCTGCTCGGCAGCAGCAGGCGATAGATCGTGCGCTCTACGAACTGCAGAGATCAGTTCTCACCGGCAATTCGATAAGCGCGACCGAAGCGGAGATGCGTGTTCAGGAAGCCGCACTCGTCGAACGCTTCGTCAGCCAGGTCAGGACGGTGGCGCCTGAGGGACGTGTCGTTCTGGCAGGCAGCAACTGGCGCGATATGCTGCTTGAGGACGGCGACGAGGTTGTCATCCCGAAGAAAAGCGACGTCGTGCTGATATCAGGGGAAGTCAAGGTACCGCAGACTGTGCTCTGGAAGGAGGGCCGTTCGATCAGCTCGTATATCGAAGCGGCCGGCGGCGTCAGCAATCGCGGAGACGCTGGCCGCGTTCTTGTCCTCCGAAACGACGGTTCCGTCGAGGAGGGCAGCGTGCGCATTCGCAAGGGGGACCATATCATGGTGCTCCCCGCGCCGACGGACAAGTCTTTTGCCGTCTTCAGCGACATCATTGAAATCATATATCGTGTCGCTCTCTCTGCAGCAGTCGTCATCCGGGCCGGCGACTAGCGCTTCTGGAGGATGATCTTGTTTGGGCTGCCTCTCCGGTCCGCCTCGTTCAGGTGCGAGGGGGCCTACACTCGGTCAGCCGAGCGCATTGTCGTGTTGGCTCAGGAGATATCTCCGACATGCGATGTCTATCTGCGCGCCCGGCTCAAGCGCGCGACGCTGCCGGTACACTACTGGAAACTCGGCGATGAGCCTCCCGTCCCGCTGGAGGGGGCTTATGTCGTTGTCGTTCGCTACGTCGACAGGGTTTCCAGTTCTGCAATCGATAGGGCGCGCTCCCAACTGGCGGGGGTAGCCTATCTCCTCGATGACGATCTGGTCGCCGCAATCAACGACCGAAGCCTGCCGCTCCACTACAGTTTCTTCATGCTGCAATTCTGGATGCGCTACCAATCGTGGCTTAGACGGACGGTGAGTGAACTTTGGGTTGCCTCCGGGATACTCGAGCAGAGATACCGCAAGGCCGGTCCCGTATTCCGTATCGGCCCGGAGCCCGCCCGATTCCCCTTGCCGCGGGAGCGGCCACCATCGGCGACCGATAAAGTCAGAATATTCTATCACGGACAGAAGACGCATCTGCCTGAGCGGCGTTGGTTGAGAGACGTTGTGGCGGTGGTACATGAGACGATGGAGCAGTGCAGCTTTGAAATCGTCGGAGGTGCGGAAACGCAACGCTGGTATCGGCATCTGGAGCGCGTCCGGGTGCGCCCCTTGGCACTCTGGCCCGACTATCTGCAGCGAAGTACCCAGGAGCGTTTCGATATCGGCCTCGCCCCCCTGGTCCCGACGCCCTTCAACGCTGCCCGGTCCTGGGTCAAGTATCTGGATATCGCCCGCTTCGGTGCGGTGGGAATTTTTGCCGATTGCGTGCCCTACGATGAAGTAGTGCGGGACGGAAACAATGGCCTTCTGTGCTCGCGCGATGACCCGGATGCTTGGATACGGGTACTCACGGACCTGATACGCGACACGTCGCGCCGCAATCGGCTGATCGCTCAGGTGGACTGGCCATCCTCCTCTCCGGTACCGCCTGTTCTCTCGTCAATGCTCGAGGCGCAGGCATGACAGGCGCTCTTTATGTGTTAAAGTCGCTATCGGCGGCGGCAGGGACGTATCGTCTCGGGGGCTGTTGTCCATATTCGTTTCAGGGGGTAGGTGACCGATGCACCGGCTGGTTCTCTTATTGACGTTGAGCATCGGGCTGGCCGCTTGCGAGACGGTACCTTCGGACGAAACGGTTGATCCTCTTTCGCCTGCTGCGGCGCCCGCGGCGACTGATGCTGTTGCGCGATACGCCGTCGGCGCCTCGCCGGGAGCTTCCGCGCCCGTAATGTCCGGGACTGGATCGAGCGTCACTGTTCAGGTGGGCTCATACTATACATCGGCTCTCGGAGAGCGTTGCCGGCGCGTCGTTCTGTCGGATGGATTTGGCAGGTCGCAGGTCAGCGCGGTCTGCTTGGTGGATGCTGGCTGGACGACGGTTGTCGGTCTCTAGTTTTTCGTCTACGCCGCCGGGCCCTCGTGAATCGGCGCGTTCTTCAGGCGCGTCATATGGGCTTCGACGCGGGAAACCGTATGCCTGATCTGTTCTTCAGTGTGGGCGCTTGAGATAAAGAACCGCAGGCGGGCGATTCGTTCCTCCACTGCCGGATAGATGATGGGCGGCACGTTGATGCCGTCCTCGAACAATGCCTTCGACAAGCGCACGGCAAGCAGAGAGCTGCCAGTTATCACAGGTAGCACGGTCGTACCCACCGCATATCCCGTGTCGAGTCCGGCTTCCTGTGCCAGTCGAAGCATCAACTGTCCATTCTCCTGCAACTTACGCACGCGATCTGGCTCATCTTCCATCAGCAGAAGAGCTTCAAGTGAAGCCGCGGCGATCGGCGGCGGCATGCCGACAGAGTATAGGAAGCCGGAAGCGGTATGCTTCAGGAGAGAAACGAGGGCTTCGGAGCCAGCTATATAACCGCCGCATCCGGCGAGCGTCTTTGAAAGAGTACCCATCCAGATATCAACGTCGTTTGGTGCTAGGCCAAAATGCTCGCCGACACCTCTCCCCCTCTTGCCGAGAGCGCCGAACGAGTGTGCTTCGTCGACCATGACGAGGGCCTTGTGCCTTCTTGCAACCTCGATGATCTCGGGCATTGGCGGGATGTCGCCATCCATTGAATAGACGCCTTCGACACAGATGAGCACCTTTTCGAATTTTCGTCGCGACCGGCCAAGGAGTTCATCGAGTCCGCGCCAGTCATTGTGATCGAACGGCTGGCGCTGTGCTCCGGAAAGAAGCGCGCCCTGCATCACAGAGTTGTGGATCAGACGGTCGTGCAGAATGAGATCGCGCTTTCCAAGTAGCGTTCCGATGGTGGTTACATTGGTTGCGTGCCCGGAGACGAATGTGATCGCTGCCGGTGTTCCGTGAACTTCGGCAATCTTTGCTTCGAGTTCACGATGCGGTCGTCGCTCGCCAGAAACCAGACGGCTCGCCGAAGCGGATGTTCCGAAAATCTTCATGGCTTCGTAGGCGGCTTCGACTACCCGCGGATGTCCGTTCAGGTTCAGATAATTGTATGTCCCGAAATTGATGACCTTCCGGCTTCCGATAAGGGCCGTATCGTTGGATATGGAATCGTGCTCGACGAAATAGGGACTTTCCAGATCGATTTTCTTGGCCAGCATTTGCTGTAACTCAAGCGTCTGGTATTCGGCGAACTTCTCGAAGCGGTAGTGAGACTCGGGAATATCACGCAAGGCGCCATTGGACGTCGCCTCACCGGCGATGTCTTTGCGCTTTTCCAGTATTCGTCGCAGAGCCTCTTCCTTGGATTCCCTGGAGAGCTTGCGGGTCTTGGCGGGATCGTCGTCTGTCACGTGCCAAACTGCGTTGCAATATTGGATTTCTCGTCTGCCAGGTCCGTGCGCCTGGCATTCTCGATATCCATGTCGTTTACATGACGAGAGATGATCGTGTCCACATTTTGCAGGAGTTCATCCGGCGAGGCCGCTTCCTCGCCCTTGAGTTGCGCGACGATTTGTTCCGCAAGGGTATTCAGGCTTCCACCTTCGGACAGGGCCATGACAGGAATTTCGATTCCGAACCTGTCTTCGATGCCGAGCTTGAGTTCCAGCGCCATCAAGGAGTCCATGCCGAGGTCGAATATCGATTTTCCCGTATCGACCTTGTCCGGGGTGAGGCGCAGAACAGCTCCGATTTCTTCGGCGAGTATTTGAGAGACATGCGCCACGCCCTCCTCGAGAGACATTTCCGCGAGCCGGGCAAGAATATTTTCATCGCTCGATGCTCCCGCACCTCGAGCTGTACCTGGCGCAACATCCCGATAGACGGGTTGTTGCAGGATCGGCAGCCCCGCACGAAGGCGTTGCCAGTTTACATCTCCCACATAGAAGTTTGTGTTGCCGTCCGTCAATACCGCTTCAAGCTCCTGCATGGCTTCGGCGGTCGTCATGAGTGTGCTTCCCATACGATTGCTCAATTGGTCGCGCAGTTCTTTGTTGCGGGCAAGAAAACCGGTGTCCGAAATCGCGCCCCAGCCGATGGTTTGCGAGGGGAGGCCGATCGCCCGCCGATGTTGCGATAGCGTTTCGAGGAACGCGTTGGCCGCAACGTAGTTTGCCTGTCCCGGATTTCCCAAAGCCGTGCTGATCGAAGAATAAAGCACAAAGAAATCGAGAGTGCGTGCCACCGTAGCTCTGTGCAGTGCCATCGCTCCGTAAACCTTCGGTTCGACGACGCGACGATACTGCTCCTCGTTCATGCGGTCGATTGTTGCATCGTCGAATATGGCGGCAGCATGGATCACGCCGCGAATGGGCGCACCTGCAGTCTCCGCTTCTCTGAACAGGGTTTCGATTGCTGCTTCCTCGGTGACGTCGCAAGCTCTGGCAACTACGTTCACGCCGCTGCTCTCAAGACTGTCGACGGCTTTGCGCGCGGCTTCGCTCGCAGGCCCGGACCGGCTAACAAGTATGAGATTTCGGGCTCCTACGGATGCCAGCCATTGTGCGGTCGCAAGACCGAAGCCCGAACACCCCCCTGTCACGAGATAAGACGCTTCCGGTCGCGGGCTGAACACGGTGTGGCGCTTGTCGATCGGGATGAATGCTCTCTGCGGCGGGCGGACAAGTATCTTGCCGATATGTCCGGATTTCTGCATGAGGCGGAAAGCGTCGGATATCCTGGGAGCCTCGAACACACGATAGGGAAGTGGCGTATAGACACCCTGCTCGAAACGTTCGACCAGATCGGCGAATATCTCCCGTGCAAGCTCGGGCTTTTCTTCCATGAGCTGGTCTGCATCAATGCCGAAATAGCTCAGATTATTGCGGAAGAACTTGAGTCCAATCCGGCTGTTTTCGTAGAAGTCGCGTTTGCCGAGTTCGAGAAAACGTCCAAACGGGCGCAGAATGGCGAGGTTGCGGTGAATGGCGTCACCCGCGAGCGAATTGAGAATGACATCGACGCCCTCTCCGTTCGTGGCCGCGAGAATGTCATCGGCAAATTGCTGAGAACGCGAATCGAATATTCGCTGCTCAGGAACACCGAGCGCCATCATGAGTGTTCGCTTCTCGAGGCTGCCAACGGTCACGAATATTTCGGCGCCAGCCTGCCGGGCCACTTGCAAGGCAGCAAGGCCGACACCGCCGGCCGCTCCATGAATGAGCAGCCGTTCGCCGCGCCGCACTCGGGCGAGATGATCCAGAGCGTACTGCGCGGTAAAGAAGGCCGTCGGAATGGTTGCTGCTTCATCGAAGCTCAAACTGGCGGGTTTGTGGATGGCAGAACCTGCTTTGGCCAGCACGTGGCTGTCGAAACAGTTGGGTGCGAAAAAGAACACTTCATCTCCGGCCTTGAAATCCCCGGAATCTGCTCCCGCCGCCACGACGACGCCTGACGCTTCCATGCCGAGGCAGGCGCCGGCGAAACCGTCTTCGAGAGCTTCTGCCGGTAGCGCTCCCAGTGCAAACATCACGTCGCGGAAATTGAGCGCAGTCGCCCGCGGCGCGATCACGAGCTCGTCTGGTCCCGGTTGTGGCAATGGCGCCTTTTTCCAGGCGAGCGTACCAAGCCGCCCGCTCGTGAAATGCAATTTCTGCATGGTTGCATCGTCGACATCGTTGTTCGCTGCTGCAGGGCGCAGGCGTGGTGCGAAGATGCCATCGGAGCGAACAATCAGCTCCGCCTCCGGTCCGTCTCGGAGTAAGGCGTGCGCCACGTCGAGAACGGCAGCATCAGGCAAAGCCCCGTCTGTCTCTATGTCGATCATCCGAATACGGGCGCGAGGAATCTCGTTGGCAACAACACGGCCGATTCCCCAAAGAGGAGCCTGCACAAGATTCGTGCGTTTGTTCGGCTGAAAGCTGGTCGCGTTGCAGGTGACGATGCTGAGTTGGGGCGTTTCCGTAAAATTGATCTTGGTCATGGCACGGGCAGCGAGCAGGGTGCTCCAGCCAGGCCTGCTGTCTGAGGAGATATCGCCGACGAGCACAACCCCCTTCAGCGATATGCCTGCAGCGTGCACCATTTCATACGACTCGAGCCATTGGCTCTCGTCGTCGGGATCGAAAGGCAAAGAATCTATGCCGTCTTCCGTTTCCGTGCCATTGGCATGCAGACGGACAACGATTGCGCCGCGCTGCTCCAGCAATTCGCAGAGTCTATCGGCAATGGCAGCATCCGGCTTCGCCGGATCGAGGACCACGATCCAACCTGTATCCTCGGCGTCCGGTATTGGTCTCCCTTTCAAGGCACCGGATATGTGTCCACGACGTTCATCGCCATCCGCGATCACAACCGTGGTGTCACGGCAAAGGGCAAACTGGACATTGCGATATCCTGCCTGGGCAAATCGTTCGCCGAACAGCTCGGAGGTCAGCAGCGGAGAAGTGCCGTCAGGGCGCCACCAATGACTGCGCGATCCGAAAACCGTATCTGCCCACAAGGATGGTAGCGGATCGGAGGCCATGAGAAGTCCGCCCGGGACGAGCAAGCTGCGAATGTTGTTGAGTAGTGGGCTCGTCAGCCCGCACTCCACCGAGACCATTGGCGCGAGGATCAAATCAAACGAACCCAACCTTGCCAGATCGGTATCGGAGAGAATGCTGGCGAGATCTGCCTCCATAAATCGTACGTCGGGAGAATCGACATCGCGCTCCAGAGCAGACATCCGTGTCCCGTCGGCGCAGGCAACGGTAACTTCGATCTCGGATTTGGAGGAAATGTCGCGAATATCCCTGACCAGCGCATTTGCGCAGCCGATTTCAAGAATACGTAGCCTGCGCCTTTCCGGCCAGCGTTCGACGAATGTCTTGATCGCATCACACAGCATCGTTCTGGCCTTCCCATAGCTGGGAGACGAAGCGAGGATGTGTTCGGTTGTCGACGACGACAGATTGCTTGCGCCGCTCATAGTTCCTTGGCGAAAAGCTTCTGCCTGACAGAGAATTGCGGTGAGCTCCGAAAGGTATGCAGGGTGTCTGATGAACGCATTGTTCCAAATGCTTCTGGCGTCATCTGCGATCGTTCCATTGGCGGCTTCCGGCAATTTCGAGGACAGGTCACAGCATAGCGCGGCAGGAAGGGGCGGAGAGCCTTCTGTACGCTGTTGCGCTTCGAACAATAGAGAGGCGGTAATGGCATCCAGGTTAGGTGCGTCCGCTGCGGGTTTCCGATCCGTGCGGTCGGAGAATCCAAGCGCATTCGCGATCTGCGCTGCGCCGGGCGTTACATCGTCTGCATCGGAATAATCCAGGGGAATGGTCTCGAAGCGGAACCGGCGCCCGGCTTCACGGCCTGCCTGCAGTCCGGCAAGCATGAAACGCACACCCGTCATTTCCGCGATACAGTTTCCGCTGTGGTCAAAAAGTTCGAAGTCGGCAACCAGGGATTTTTCCTTGCGCTTGCGCAAGACCGTACGGCAGCTCGAGACCTCGGATCGGGCGCGAAACACTTTGAGGCGATTGATCTGATAGGGCAAATAGGCGTCTGCCGCTCGTTCTCCCTTCAAATAGAGAAGGGAGAAGAGCGACTGGAGGCACCCATCCATGAAGCTCGGATGAAGGACAAATTTGTGCAGGTCGTCCTGCACGCCTTCCGGTGTCCGGAATGTAGCAACGGCAAGGTTGCCGTCTGCATGGATGGATTCAACGGTCCTGAAAGAGGGCCCATAGTCGAGGCCGAGTGCGCTGGCAATTTCGTAGTGTTCGCCGTGTATGAGCACAGTGGCATTTTCCGGCTTCTTCGGCGCGTCCGGTGTATGCGTCTTGACGGAGTTCGGGACGTTGAGACGCCCAACTGCATTGAGCGTCCACCGGTCGTCGCTCGCACGCCTCCGCGTCTCGATGCGAAACGCCTTGTCTTCCTCGTCGTAGATGAAACGGAAGTTGATGATCTGATTTCGAGCCAGGACGATGGGGCGGCGGATTTCGAGCGTCTCGATGTCGAAGGCGGCGTCTCCAAAAAGAGCAGCGGAAGCTTCAAGCGCACATTCCGCGTACCCGGCTGCCGGAAACACGATTGTATCGCCGACATTGTGGTCATTCAGGAAACGAAATCGCTCGACGTCGATCTGGCTTTCCCATGTCGAATGCGCTGATTGGGGCCGGACTCCGATAAAGGGCCCGTCGCTGCGCCGATACATCGCGCCGGTCGCTTCGGGACCCGTCTTGAACCAGTGGGGTTCGCGTTGCCAGGCGTACCGCGGCAGCTCGGCACATCGCCCGCGAACGGGGAATGATGCGGATAGGTCGACATCTGCCCCTCTGCAGAGAGCGGTGTCGGCAGTTCGCTGCACAAGACTTGCGCCAGCTTCGCCCCGGGACATGGTGCCAAGCGGCGTGAAGTCGCTGTTTCCGTCGCGTAGAATCTGCCTCAGATAGGAAGTGAGGACTGGATGAGGCCCGATCTCGATCAACAGCTCGATGCCGTCATTGACCATCGCGGTGATGGCGTCGCTGAAGAGCACTGGATTTCTGATGTTTTCCCACCAGTACTCGGCGTCGAGAAAGAAGGGATGCGCGATTGCCCCTCGCGCCGAAGAATAGAATGGAATTTTCGGGGCGGCTGAATCGAATTCTCCGAGCAGCCGCTGGAAATCGTCTCGTATGGAATCCATCGCCTGGCTGTGAAACGCATAGTCGAGGTCGAGAAGTCGGAAGAAGACGCGTTCTTCCTCAAGTTTCATTCCGAGCGTTTTCAGAGAGTTTTCGTCGCCAGAGAAAGTCACGGAATTGGCGGCATTGATGGCCGCAAGTTCGATCTTGCCGTCCGATTCTTCCTCGATACGTCGTGCTCTCTCGGGGGACACGCCGGCCGCAGCCATGCGTCCCCGTCCGTGCGCGAGTTCCTGCGCGCGCGATCGCGCAGCGATGAGCCGGGCGGTCTGGGATAGGTCGATAGCGCCTGAAACATGTGCGGCGGCGACTTCGCCCACGCTGTGCCCGGCCACGGCGTCTGGCGCCAGACCCGCTCTGGTCAGACAGGCTGCAATCCCGATCTGAACGGCCAGTAAGGCCGGTTGCGCGATATCCGTGTGCTGGAACTGTTCTTCGGCGCTCTCCGAAAACAGTGCTTTGACGACCGACTGGCCTGTAATCGCTGTGATTTCGGTGTCAAGACGGTCGACTTCCGCTCTGAATATCTCACTCTCTTCGTAGAGTTGGCGCCCCATTCCGGCCCACTGGGCCCCGTTGCCGCTGAAAACGAAGCCTGTTTTCGCTACTTTCGTCTTCGCTTCGCCCGACACGGCATTGCCGCCACTCGCGGCAAAAGCGCTCAGTTCACGGACAATGGACGAAGTGTCTTTGCCGCGAAAGACGACGCGGAAGGGTAGGCGTTCTCTCCGATAGGCGGCGGTATGGGCGGCATCGTAATAGTCCCGCTCGTTCATCCCATCAAGGAACGACACCCAGTTCTCCGCTGCATCGTGAAGTGCGGCGGGAGAACGCGCGGAGAGGATGAGAGGCGGCGCGGGGGGCGTTTGCGCCTGCAGCGGAATCTCTGTGCCGATATGTTCGCGCAAAATGACGGTTGCATTGGCACCGCCGAAACCGAAGGAGTTAACGCCCGCCATGATCGGGCCCTGCTTTGGAGGCAGCCGCGTCAGTGTTTGAACTGGCGCGATGTTCAACCCCTGAAAGTCGATATTGGGGTTGAGTGGCGTCGCGTGCAGTGTGGCCGGCACGGCGCGGTGTTTGATCGCCATGATTGTCTTGATCAGTCCCGCCATTCCGGACGCAGGTTCCAGATGCCCGATATTGGATTTGGCTGAGCCGATCGGCAGCGGACCGGTTCCGGGCTTTCGGTGCTGGCCGATCGCTTCGCCCACGGCCCGGCATTCTGCTGGATCGCCAACTGTGGTCCCTGTGCCATGGGCTTCGAAGAAATCGATATCCGCGGGATCGATTTCGAATTTCGCCATCGTTTCTTCGATAAGCGAACGTTGCGCGGTCGATGAGGGGAGCGCTATGCCATTCGTGCGTCCGTCTGCATTCGTGCCGGATCCGCAGATGACCGCGTGAATCGGATCGCCATCACGCATTGCGTCTGCCAGCGGTTTGATGACAACGACACCGCCTCCTTCGCCACGCACATACCCGCCGGGCTCGGCGCCAAAGGCGCGGCATAGTCCGTAATCCGACAACATCGTGGCCTTGGCGAACCCCACAAACGGGAAGGGGGTAAGCAGCAGGCTGATGCCTCCCACCAGCGCCATGTCGCAGCGGCCAGCCCAGAGCGCGTTCAGCGCTTCATCGAGGGCGACCATGGCAGAAGAGCATGCCGTGTCGACCGCCATGCTCGGACCACGTAGATCGAACTGATAGGAGAGACGATTTGCGGCGATGGACAGCGTGGCGCCCAGCATCAGATAGGCGTTTGCGCTATCCGGGTCACCCTGCTGGGCAGACCCGTATTCTGTTGACGAGATGCCGACATAGACCGCGCAATTACGGCCTTCGAGGCGACTCGGAATTTGTCCGCCCGATTCGATCGCCTCCCACGCCATTTCGAGCAGCAGACGCTGCTGCGGGTCCATCGCATCGGCCTCCCGGCGCGAGATCCCGAAGAAGGCCGCATCGAAGCCCCGTATGTCGTCGAGTACGCCTGCAGCGAAAGTATTGGAACGGCCGGGAACGCGTTTGCTGGGATGCCTGAAGAGTTCCTTTTCCCACCGGTCGGCAGGAATTTCGGTCACGGCGTTCCGGCCCCCGGCCAGTAGAGTCCAGTAGGCCTCAGGAGTATTGCAACCTCCGGGGAACCGGCAGGCCATTCCGACGATGGCCATGTCGGTTCGCTTGATGCCGGGAACCCTCATGAAAACCGTATTTCCCCGCTCGCAACGACCATACACAAACACATATCGCCCTTCCGGACCCGGCTCCTCCCCCTCGGGCCCCCTCGCGGGGAGGAACGGGAAACCCTAACCCAACCTGCCCGGGGCAGCTAGCTCTCATAGCCCCCATAACGGCTCTCTGTCGCCGGATTCTGCAATGAAATCGGGTAGCGGAAGGACAAGGTGGCCTTCTGCTCACCCCTTCGGGTGAGGGGATGAGCCCGCTGCGTCGCGGCTTGAGTTGGGCTGGCCATGTGGGCATTGTGAGGCCGCGACTCGAACCGGGTCGGCTGTCCGCATTGGCTCCGGAGTTTTTATGGTTGTTCTGCGCTATCGGCCAGGAAGGCATGAAAAGGATGTCTTGCGACACTTTGGCGAGAAATCCTGCAGTGCGGATGGTTATGACGGCAGTATTCCCACCGGACCATCCACGTTCCTGTGTTTTACCAATCGCAGCGGCTCCAACTTTGTAGCGAACTGCCTTATGAGCACAGGCAATTTTGGCGACATATCGGAGTGTTTCAACGCACCGATTGTCGTCAACCAGAGCCGGAAGCTGGGCTGCACGTCATTCCCCGAATATTGCGCCGCCGTGAAACGGAAAAAGGCGGGACAGGGGGGAGCCTTTGCCGCCAAGCTGAGCTGGAATCAGCTTTTCTTCCTGCGCCGCCTTGGAATGCTGGACTCGATTTTCGCAGACCCTCGCTATGTTCTGGTCAGACGGCGCGATCTCGTCGCCCAGGCCGTATCCAAATCCATTGCCGTTCAAACGAGAAGGTTCAAGTCCTCGCATCCCGACAAGGGTATTGAACCGAAATACGATTTCAGAGACATCGCCGCTACGATCCGCTCGATCACGACGTCGAACGGAATTTTCATGGAATTCTTCGCCGTTACGGGCACGCCCTATTTCGAGATCGTCTACGAAGATTTCGTAGCGGACCCTGCGGCCCATACCGATCGCCTCTGCCGCTGGCTTTCGCTGCCCGTCACGACGATGGATAACGAAAAGATCAATCTTCGCGTGCAGCGAAACGAAATCAACGAAGCTTTTCGGCGCCGGTTTGTGGAAGACATGAAAGCGGCCACCGTCGACATCGGCGGGGCGCGGAATGCGGAACTTTTGGCCGACCCGGATGACCGGGCAGCCGGCAGGATGAATCCACTCGGGTTCCGATTATCGCGCGATTTGTGGAAGCGGCGAACTCAATAGTTTCCAGCGTCCTTCTTCTGATTGGTGTTTCCGCATGAGTTCGTATTGCAGGAAAGGTGTCCGCACGGCTTGAAAAAGCAAAGCGCGGAGCTTGTGCCGAGAATCTGAGAAATGGATACCGCCGGTCTGTCGCAGCCGCTCACGGCTTGGTCTGAGCCGGCTGAACGGTGCATTCCCGGACGAATTATCAATTTTTATGAACGTCCGGATTACGTGATTTCCTCCGATACGCTGCATGCTTTTCGCAACAACCGCCGCACGCGGAATTGCGAAAGCAGCGGAACATGGAGGAAGCGATGGACTTGGTTCAAGAGCCGGGGGGCGCCCCGAGCAAGGCTGAAATCCGTTCCTACTTCGATCCCGCCGAGGGAACGCTCGATCGCAAGGTTTTTGCCGATCAGGAAATCTACGATCTGGAGATGCGCAACATCTATGCGCGGGCGTGGAACTTCATGTGCCACGAAAGCCAGATCCCCAATCCGGGCGACTATTTCATCAACTATATCGGCGAGGACCAGGTCATCGTCGTCCGCGACAGGCAGGGCGAGGTGCAGGTGCTGCTCAATACCTGCCGGCATCGCGGCAATGCGCTCTGCCGCGCGGAGCAGGGCAATGCCAGATCCTTCGTCTGTTCCTATCACGGCTGGAACTACGACCTGAACGGCGACCTGATCGGCGTGCCCGGCATGACGGCCTATTACCGCAAGGACTTCGACAAATCGCAATGGGGCCTCGCGAAGGCGGCGCAGGTGGACCATCTCCACGGCTTCTATTTCGCGACGCTCGATCCCGACACGCCGCCGCTCCCCGATTATCTGGGCGAGGTCGGCCGCATCGGCCTCGGCCTTCTGGCGGCGAACGGCCCCGTCGAGATCGTGGACGGTATCCAGAAGAACGTCATCGACTGCAACTGGAAGATTGCCGTCGACAATCTCTTCGACTGGTACCATGTGCAATACAGCCATGCCTCGGCCGGCAATTCAGGAATCCTGGACATTGCCGCGATCCTGCATCCGAACAACCAGATGGTGATGTTTGGAGAGTATGGGCACGCAATCAGCGGTCCGGTCATTCCCCCGGAGCGGCAGGCGGAAATCGACGCCATGAGCGATGAGGAAAGGTTCGCTGTTACCGTCGCGAAAATGACCGAGGATCCGAACAGGCTCCCGCAGCCGCTTCGGATGAGTTTTGCGAAAGACATGCTCGGACCTACGGGTGTTCGCTGTATGGGGCATCCCAACATCTTCCCAAACCTCTGGGTCTCGACTGGCGGCACACAGCTTTCGTTGCGACTGCCACGGGGTCCCTTTGAAACGGAGATCTGGTGGTTCACGGTCCTTCCGAAGGCGATGCCGGAGGAGATGAAGAAGAAACAGGTCGCCTTCATCACGCATCTGTTCGGCCCAGCCGGCCTGCTTGAGCAGGATGACGGCGAGAACTGGAGCCAGAGCACGCGCGCCTCGCGCGGTGTCAAGGCGCGGACCTATCGCCACCACATGGCGATGGGGCTCGGCCAGGACGAGGTGCTGACAGACGCCACTGGCACAAGCCGCGTGGAAACGACCATCAGTGAACACGCGCAGCGCTGGCTCTATACCAACTGGATGAACTGGCTGACGGCCGACAGCTGGGCCGAACTGAAGGCGAACCATCCATCCTTTCCGAAGGGGAGGGTCTGATGTCGCAGGCAAGGGCGGTGGAAGCCGAAACATCCGGTCTCGACGCACTTTCTCTCCAGCAGCGGATGGAGCTGCAATACGAGATCGAGCAGTTCCTCTATGCGGAGGCGGCGATGCTCGACGGGCGCGAATATCGCGCCTGGCTCGATCTCTGGACCGAGGATTGCAGCTACTGGATGCCGATCCGGCGGACGGTGACGCTGTCCGACATCGACCGGGAATTCACGAAGCGCGGCGACATGTCCTTTTACGACGATGACAAGCAGGCGCTGGCGATGCGCGTCGCCAAGATGGAGTCCGGATCGTCCTGGTCCGAAGACCCGCCATCCCGCACGCGCCATATCGTCGACAATGTCCGTATCACTGCCGTGAACGGCGCGGAGACGACGGTCGACGTTGCCTTCATCCTCTACCGCAGCCGTCTCAATACGGAGGAGAGCATGTGGGTCGGACGGCGCGTCGATACGCTTCGCCGCGTCGATGCCGCGCTCAAGCTCTGCGGACGGGAAATTTATCTCGACCAGACGCTGATCCGGGCAACGAACATGAGCACCTTGTTCTAGAGCGTTTCCAGGCCAAGTGGAAGCCGGTTGGCCGTCCGGAAACGCGACAAAACAAAGACTTGGAGACGTTCATCGTCTCCGTGAAACGATGAACGTCTCTAGCACAGGGCTTGTAACTTTCAAGGAGCGGGGAGGCTCATGGGAAGAATGGAAGGAGAAGTCGCGCTTGTGACGGGAGGCGCATCGGGCCTCGGCCGCGCCATCGTCGACAGGTTCGTGGAGGAAGGCGCGCGCGTGGTCGTCTTCGACCGCTCGGAGGCGAAGCTTCAGGACGTGAAGCGCAGCCATGGCGACGCCGTCGCGATCCATGCGGGCGACGTGCGCTCCGGGCCGGACAACAAGGCGGCCGTTGCACTGGCGGTCGAGCGTTTCGGCAAGCTCGACTGCGCCATCGGCAATGCCGGCATCTGGGACTACAGCGTCACGCTCGACGACATGCCGGAAGAGCAGATCGACGGCGCCTTCGACGAATTGTTCGGCGTCAATGTGAAGGGCTACCTGCATCTCGCAAAGGCGGCGCTGCCGGCGCTGGTCCGCTCCGGCGGCTCGCTCGTCTATACGGTTTCCAATGCCGGCTTCGATCCGGCGGGCGGCGGCGCGCTCTACACCGCGTCGAAACATGCGGTTGTCGGATTGATCCGCCAGCTCGCTTTCGAATTCGCCCCCACCGTCCGCGTCAATGGCGTTGCGCCGGGGCCGATCGATACCGACCTGCGCGGGCCGGCTGCGCTCGGCCTTGCCGACAAGGCGATCAGCAGCATCGATCTGCCGGCGGTCGCGGCCCCTGGCGTGCCGCTCGGCCGTGTGCCGGCGGCTGCGGAATATGCCGGCTCCTATGTCTATTTCGCGTCGCGGCGGGACAGCGCGCCCGCAACCGGCGGCGTCCTGATCTGCGAGACGGGCATTGGCGTCCGGGGCATCGGCGTCGTCGCGGCGGGCGCGGGCCTTGCCGGCAAATACAGTACATAGAGGAGAGAAACCGATGGGCGTTGCATCGCTTGGATATATCGGCTTCGAGGTCAGCGACCTCAAGGCATGGGATGATTACCTGACGGGCTTTCTGGGTCTGATGCCGGGACACGGCAACGGCGCCTCGGCCCGCTACCGGATGGACGATCGCGCCTTCCGTATCCATCTCGACAAGGGGGCGGCGGACGACATTTCCTTCATCGGGCTCGAAGTCGAAACGCCGGAAGGATTGCAGGCCCTCCGCGAGCGTCTTGAAAAGGCGGGCGTCCCATGCGCGCCTGCATCCGACAATCTGAAGAAGGAGCGCGGTGTGCGCGACCTTCTCGTCCTCACCGATCCGGCAGGACTTCAGGTCGAGGTCTATGTCGGCGCGACGGCGCTCACCAATATGCCGTTCCATTCTCCGGCGGGTGTGTCCGGCTTCATGACGGGTGGCCAGGGCGCCGGCCATGTCGTTCTGGCTTCCGAGAAGATCGACGAGAACCGCGATTTCTACACGCGGCTCCTCGGCTTCCGGCTTTCCGACACGATCGGCATGGCGATTTCACCCGACTTCACGCTGGTGCTCGAATTCTACCACTGCAATCCGCGTCACCACACGCTGGCGCTGGCGCCGATGCCCGCGCCGAAGCGGCTGCACCACTTCATGGTGGAAATGGCGACGCTGGACGATGTCGGATTTGCGATGGACCGCATCGGTGCATGCGGCGTGAAGCAAACCATGACACTGGGCAAGCATTCAAACGACCGGATGGTCTCGTTCTATGCCGCAACGCCGTCGGGCTTCGAGGTCGAGGTCGGCACCGCCGGTATCGAGGTTCATGACGATGTCTGGCGCGTGACCCATCACGAGGCCATCAGCATGTGGGGCCACAAGCGCGTCTAGAAGAATAGCAAACGGGGAAAAGTTTCATGAGCATCACGGAAGAAGGCACCAGCCGGTTCGTCACGGTCAAGGGCGTCAGGATTCACTACAACGAAGCGGGCACGGGCCCGGTGCTCGTTCTCATTCACGGCGGCGGACCGGGCGCCAGCGGCTGGTCGAACTACAACCGCAACATCGAGGTGCTGGCGCGGAGCTTCCGTGTGATCGTTCCCGACCTGCCGGGCTTCGGCAAGTCGGACATCAAGCCGAAGGGCAGCGCCATGCCGGCCTGGTATGCGACGAAGATGGGCGAGTTCCTCGACGAGCTTGGCATCGACAAGGCGCATTTCGTCGGCAACTCGCTGGGCGGCATGGTGACCTTGCGTCTGGCGCTGGACCGGCCGGAGAAGGTCGATCGCATGGTGCTGATGGGCCCGGGCGGCAGCATTCCGATGTTCAGTCAGTTTCCGACCGAAGCGATCAAGACGCTTCTGTTTTTCTACGACGGTCCGGGCCCCTCGATCGAGCGCTTGCGCGGCTTCGTGAAGGACTTCGTCTACGACCCCTCTCAGATCACGGAAGAGCTGCTTGAAGGTCGGATGAAGACGGCCTTGCAGCCGCATATCGTCGAGACGCCGCCCATGCGTCCCGATCCCAAGGCGCTGATGGAGCCGGTCTGGAACGATCCGCGCCTCGCCTCGCTGAAGCATGAGACGATGATCATCTGGGGCCGCGAGGACAGGGTGATGCCCATCGACATGGCCTTCCCGCTGCTCAAGCAGATTCCGCGGGCGCGTCTCTTCGTGCTGCCGCAATGCGGACACTGGGCGCAATGGGAACACGCGGATGAATTCAACCGCGTGACGGGCGATTTCTTCGGGGCGGCCGATGCCGCATGATCTGAATGCGATAGCGGCTGCCCTGGCCGAGGCACGACATGGCCGGACCCCCATACCCCCGGTCACCGAAACCTCCTCCGGTTTCGACGTTGCCTCGGCCTATGCCGTTCAGGAGATCAATACGCAGAGGCGTCTCGCGGCGGGTGAGCGTATTGTGGGCCGGAAGATCGGGCTCACGTCACCCGCCGTGCAGGCGCAGCTTGGCGTGAGCGAGCCCGATTACGGCATGTTGTTCGATGTCGACGATGTGAGCGGCAGGGCATCCGTCGCCATGTCGGAGCTGATGCAGCCCAAGGTGGAAGCCGAGATCGCCTTCGTGCTCGGCAAATCCATAAGCCGGCCCGATCCGAGCCTGGAGGAAATCGCTTCCGCCATCGACTACGCGGTGGCGGCGGTGGAAATCGTCGACAGCGCCATTGCCGACTGGCGGATCACGCTTGCCGATACGGTCGCGGATAATGCCTCGGGCGCGAAATTCGCGCTGGGAAGCGACCGCCGCAAATTGTCGGACATCGACCTGCATCTGGGCGGCATGGAAATGTGTCTCGACGGCCGCCAGGTATCGGTCGGCGTCGCGGCGGCCTGCCTCGGCAATCCGCTGAATGCAACGCGCTGGCTTGCGAAGAAGATGGCGGAGGTCGGTCGTCCGCTCGAAGCCGGCGACATCGTTCTCTCCGGCGCCCTCGGCCCGATGTGCAATGCGGTCGCGGGCAGCGCGTTCACCGTTTACGTGCAGGGCTTCAAGCCGCTGCATGTCGCCTTCGAATAGGAGAAGCGCATGACCGGAGCGAAGGGGAGGGTGCGCGCCGCGATCATCGGCTCGGGCAATATCGGCACCGACCTGATGATCAAGATCATGCGCCTCTCCAAAGTTCTGGAGATGGCGGCGATGGTGGGTATCGATCCGGTGTCCGACGGGCTGGCGCGGGCGACGAGGCTCGGCGTCACCACGACGGCGGGCGGCATCGAGGGACTTGTGGCGCTGCCGGAATTCGCGGGCATCGGCATCGTCTTCGATGCGACCTCGGCGGGCGCGCACCGCCATCACAATGAAATCCTGCAGGCGCATGGCAAGCAGGTGATCGACCTGACGCCCGCCGCCATCGGTCCTTATGTGGTGCCGAGCGTCAATCTCGACAGGCTCGCAAACGAGCGGAACCTGAACATGGTCACCTGCGGCGGCCAGGCGACGATCCCCATGGTTGCCGCTGTCAGCAGCGTATCGCCAGTGCTTTATGGCGAGATCGTCGCCTCCATCGCCTCGAAATCGGCCGGCCCCGGCACGCGCGCGAATATCGACGAGTTCACGCAGACGACGGCACACGCCATCGAAAGCGTCGGTGGCGCCACGCGCGGCAAGGCGATCATCATCCTCAATCCAGCCGAGCCGCCGCTCATCATGCGCGACACGGTGCATTGCCTGTGCGACGACGCGGACCCGGCGAAGATCGTCGCCGCCATCGAGACGAAAGTTGCCGAGGTTCAGGCCTATGTGCCGGGCTACCGCCTGAAGCAGGCCGTACAGATCGAGAAAGTAGGCGGCAACAACCCGCTTTACCTGCCGGACATGGACCGCTCCTTCACCGGCCTCAAGGTCAGCACCTTTCTCGAAGTCGAAGGGGCGGGGCATTACCTGCCGTCCTATGCGGGCAATCTCGACATCATGACCTCGGCGGCGCTCCGCACCGCCGAAGCGCTCGTTCAGCAATGGCAGGTGGCGGCATGACCGGTCCGGGCCGTCTCTACATCCAGGACGTGACGCTGCGCGACGGCATGCATGCGATCCGGCATCAATATTCCCTAGATCATGTGCGCGCCATCGCCCGCGCGCTGGACAAGGCCGGCGTCGATGCGATCGAGATCGCGCATGGCGACGGCCTCTCCGGCTCCAGCCTCAATTACGGTTTCGGTGCCTGCACCGACTGGGCATGGATCGAAGCGGTCTGCGAGACCGTCAAATCGGCCGTCGTCACGACGCTGCTCCTGCCGGGCATCGGAACCATCGAGGATCTGCGCCGGGCGCAAGGAATGGGCGTCCGGTCGGTCCGTGTCGCGACGCATTGCACCGAAGCGGATGTCGCGCGGCAGCATATCGAGTCGGCGCGCAATCTCGGCATGGATGTCTCCGGCTTCCTGATGATGAGCCATATGTCGCCGCCCGATGCCCTGGCACGCCAGGCGAAGCTGATGGAGAGCTACGGCGCCCATTGCGTCTACGTGACCGACAGCGGTGGCGCGATGACGATGGATGACGTCGCCGCGCGGCTTCGCGCCTATGACGAGGTGCTGAAACCGGAAACGCAGCGCGGCATCCATGCGCATCACAATCTGTCGCTCGGCGTCGCAAATTCCATCGCTGCCGTTCAGAACGGCGCTGTCCGCGTCGATGCGTCGCTCACGGGCATGGGCGCAGGGGCAGGCAACACGCCGCTGGAAGTCTTCATCGCCGCCGCCGACCGATACGGCTGGGCGCATGGCTGCGATCTGCTCGCGCTCATGGATGCAGCGGAAGACATTGTGCGGCCTCTGCAGGACAGGCCGGTGCGCGTGGACCGCGAAACCCTCAGCCTCGGCTATGCGGGCGTTTATTCGAGCTTCCTGCGTCATGCGGAAACCGCGTCGGAACGCTACGGCGTCGATGTACGCAAAATTCTGCTGGAAGCCGGCAAACGCGCTATGGTTGGCGGGCAGGAGGATATGATCGTGGATATCGCCCTCGATCTCGCGCGGCAGGACGCAGCGCGCTCGGATTGAGCTCTTGGGAGGGAGCCGATCGGTCATGACCGGGAGAGAAAAGGCCGAAGCGGCAAGCCTGCATCCGGCCGCCATTTTCGGTGCCAGCGAAGTTCGCGCCGATGTGCGGATGGACGGCGTTTATTTTTTCCGTTCCTCGGCGGACTATCCGTTCAACAAGACGCTCGATGCCGGCGACTTCTCCTATTGCTTCATGGTGCGCCGCGGGGAACTCCGCCTCACCATCGACTTTCCCGAGCCGCGGGTGATCGACCTGAAGCCGGGCGCGATCGTCGGCGTGAGTGGGCTCGCGCCGCACCGGTTTCATTCGCTGCCGGACATGGTGGCCACCCCTGCGGATGGCTTCGAGCGGATACCGATTACTGAAGAGATCGGGCCCGGGAAGGACGTCGAACTTCTGCTCGGCGTGGTCCCTTCGGAAAACATCGCCCTGACGAACCTGATCATCGGTCCGCTCTATCTCAGCCCCGAGACCTCGCCCGAATTCACGCGTCGCATCTGGAAGGCGGCCGAACTTCTCGATGAGGAGTTTATCGGTGCGGGTCTGGAATATGGCCAGGCGATCATCGTCCGGCGGATCGCCGAAATCATTCTCATCAACATGACCCGTTCCCTGCTGGCCGCGCAGGGAGAGGCCGGAGAGCGCGAGCCGGGGCCCATCAGGAACAGAGGCGTAATCTCGGCTATTCGCGCATTCCTGGATGACCCGCTGAAGGACTGGAGCATCGACAGGCTGGCAAAACATGCAGGCATGTCGCGAACGAAATTCGCCGAGGACTTCCGGCGCGTCGTCGGCAGTACGCCGATGCAGACGCTCGCACGTCTGCGCCTGACGCTCGTGATGCGGAAGATGCTTGTCGACGAACTCTCGGTCGAGGAGGCGGCCGATATGGCGGGCTACAGCTCCTCCGCTGCTTTCATTCGCGCCTTCAGCCGCGAATTCGGCGCAACGCCGCTCCAGTGGCGCAAGATGCAAATGCCCCGCGCTGACGCAGGTCGGCCGGGTTGATGCCGACCTTGAACCGGCACATTGAATTTTATGTGCGGCCGGCCACATGGGGAGGTACAACAGCACAAATGAAGCTCTTGAACGCTCACCAAGGCCCGGTAAGCTATTGACTGCACTGACAAATAAAATCGCCATCGCCCCCATGATGGACTGGACGGACCGGCACGACCGGTACTTCCTGCGCCTAATCACGCGCCATGCGCTGCTCTATACCGAGATGGTGACGACGGGCGCGGTGTTGCATGGGGATCGCGAGCGTCTCCTCGGCTTCGATCCGGCCGAGCATCCGGTGGCGCTGCAGCTTGGCGGCTCCGATCCGGCCGATCTCGCCGAAGCCGCGCGCATCGGCGAGGGGTTCGGCTATGACGAAATCAATCTCAATGTCGGCTGTCCGTCGGATCGCGTGCAGTCCGGCCGCTTCGGCGCCTGTCTGATGCGTGAGTCAGATCTTGTTGCGCGCTGCATCGCGGCGATGCGCAAGGCGGTCTCCGTCCCCGTCACCGTGAAATGCCGCATCGGCGTCGATGAGCAGGACCCCGAAGTGGCTCTCCCGCGCATGGCGCGTGCCGTCCGGGAGGAAGGCTGCGAAACCCTGATCGTTCACGCACGCAAGGCCTGGCTCGAAGGACTGTCGCCGAAGGAAAATCGCGACGTGCCGCCGCTCGACTATCCGCTTGTCTACCGGTTGAAGCAGGCCATGCCGGAAATGGAAATCGTCATCAACGGCGGCATAGAGTCACTTGCCGCCATCGACGCCCATTTCGTCCATGTGGACGGTGTGATGCTTGGCCGCGCTGCCTATCAGACGCCATGGTTGCTCTCCGGTATTGACCGCCTGTATTTCGGCGACGAAACGCCCTTGCCGTCGCGGCACGAGGTCCTCGCGCGTTTCCTGCCCTATATCGAACGTGAACTGGCGAAGGGGACGCATCTCCACGCCATGACCCGTCACATTCTCGGAATATTTCAGGGCTGTCCGGGAGCGCGGGCGTTTCGCCGTCATATTTCGGAAAACGCCCCTCGCCGGGGCGCGGATGCTAATGTCGTGCGGCAGGCGATGAAGCTTGTACCCGAAATGCAGGGAGAGACCCTCGCAGAAGTGGGCTGATGGCAGCGCGGCTTCCGCATTGCGGGGCTGCCGTTGCAGGGGCTGGTTGAATGGGGTTGATGAGGGGCGGCATACAGGCATGGTGGCGGGCGGCTGCGGTGCCTTCGCGTCTGCGCCGGGAATTGCGGCTGGTGCGCGGTAGCGCCATCTTCGACGGTGCCTGGTATCTCGCCACGAACATGGACGTTGCGGCATCCGGTATGGATCCCGCCGAACATTTCTGCCGTTTCGGTGCTTTCGAAGGGCGCGATCCGGGTCCTCTCTTCAATCTCCCCGGCTATCTTCGGCTGCGGCCCGATGTTGAAGTGGAGCGCATGAACGCACTCGTTCATTACCTCGATCACGGTGCAGCCGAGGGAATGGTTGTCAGCAACCTGTTCGACAGCCGTTGGTACTTGCGCCAGTACCCCGAAGCGGCCGCGGCCGGCGCTAATCCGCTGGAACACTACATCGAATGCGGCGTCGGCCTGTCATATGATCCGGGTCCGGATTTCTCGGCCGCCCTGTATGGGGAGCGGGAGCCATCTCTGCGCGAAAGCGGAGAAAATGCTCTCGAGCACTATCTGACGAGTGGCGTCTCCCGGGATATCTCCTGCGTGTCCGCGACGGGGGAACGCGACGCCGTTGCACGCGAACGCGCGCAGCTTGCCGCGCACGCATTTTTTCGCCGGTTCGGCCTCTATTTCACGACGACAGAAGCAGGCGACCGTCCGAAACTCCAACGGGCCGTCGACTATCTCGCGTCTCTGGAGCCCGTTCGTCCGGTCTCAGGCGGGAAGCCGGACGTGTCCATTGTCGTGCCTGCCTATGGCCAGCTTCACTATCTGCTGTCTCTTCTCGAGTCGCTTGCCTTCCACGAAACGCAGCGGCGCTGCGAGATCGTTGTTGTCGATGACGCATCCCCCGCTTCGGCCTGCATGTCGCTTCTCGAGGAAATCCCGTGGATCAGCTTCGAACGGAACGTGAAGAACCTCGGCTTCCTCCGAAGCTGCAACGGCATCGTTCCGAAATGCGAGGGCGACTACCTCGTCTTCCTGAACACCGATACCCGCGTGATCACGGGATGGCTCGACGAACTGGTCGGAACATTCGATAACTTTCCACGGGCGGGTGTCGTGGGATCGAAACTTCTCTTCGACGATCTGCGCCTTCAGGACGCCGGTGGTGTCTTCTTCGACGACGGCTCGGTAGATCTCTACGGTCGTGGCGACGATCCCGATAGCCCGCTCTATTCATTCGCCCGCCAGGCGGATTACGTCTCGGGGGCCTCGCTCGCCGTCCGCCGCGAGGTATGGAACCGGCTTGGCGGTTTTGACGAGAGCTACGCGCCCGCCTATTGCGAGGATGCCGATTTCGCTTTCCGCGCCCGGGAAGCCGGCTTTGAGGTCTGGTATCAGCCTGCTTCCCAGCTCATCCATTATGAAGGCGTGACGCACGGCAGAAGCATTCTCTCCGGCGTGAAGGCGTATCAGGCGATCAACCTCGCGAAATTCCGTCACAGATGGCGCCACGTTCTCGCCGGTTATGGTGCGCGCACCCCGGGCGGTTGCGCTGGAGCGAAGAGATACACTCCGAGGCCGCTTCTCGTTCTCGATGTCTTCACCCCCACCCCCGACCGGGACGCGGGATCGTTTCTCGCAATGGCGATGATCCGGGCCTATGTGGAGCTCGGCTGGCACGTGGTATTCGTTCCTGTCGGCTATGCCTCTGTTCCCGGCTATACGCGTGGCCTGCAGCGTCTCGGTGTCGAATGTCTCTACGGACCGCGCTTCCAGAGCCTTGCGGATGTGCAGGTTCACATTCCGGATCTGGAATATGTCCTCGCCTTCCGCGTCAGCGGGCTTTCGCCTGTCTATGACGATATTCGCCGCTGCTGGCCCGATGCCCGCATTGTCTACAATACCGTCGATCTGCACCACCGGCGCGAAGCGCGGCAGGCGACGCTAGCGAACGATCCTGAGATGCTCGCCCGTTCGGAAGTGACGCGCGAAAGGGAGCTTGCGCTCGCGTCGGCATGCGACTGCACGATCTATCTCAGCGAGAAGGAGCGAGAGGCGGTGGCGGAAGCATGCGGTCCTGATGTGTATCGCAACTCTATTGTCTTTCCCTATTTCATGGACGTTCCGGCGACGAGCGATGGGACGGACAGGCGCAGGCATGTCGTGTTCCTGGGTGGGTTTGGACACCCGCCCAACATCGACGCTGCCCTCCATCTCAAGCAGGAAATCTGGCCGCTGTTGCGCGATGTCCTGCCGGAAACCTCGAAGCTCCTCATCGTCGGTGCCGGTCCGCCGGAAGAGGTGACCGCGCTTGCGGACGGCCGCGTCGAGGTGACCGGTTTCGTGCCGGACCTTCTGCCTGTCTTCGAAAGCGCCCGTGTCTGTGTCGCGCCCATACGCTATGGCGCAGGCATCAAGGGAAAGGTCATTCACGCCATGGCGCATGGCGTGCCTGGCGTCGTCACGCCTGTTGCCGCCGAAGGAATGGGGCTCACCGACGGAAGGCAGGTCTTCATCGCGGATGATCCTGGCGCCTTCGCTGAAAGGGTTCTGGGCCTTTTCGTGGACGATGCGCTCTGGGCGGATATGCGAGAGGAAGGCATTGCCTTCGTCGAGGAGAACTACTCCTGGGCCCGTTGCCTTGCGCGTTGCACCGAAGCGCTCGAAGTCGCGGATCGGACATGGGCCCGCCGCCGGGCCGCGGCGGATGGCAATCTTGCGCCGCTTGATCTAGCTTGAGCCACACCGGAGCCGCCTGCCGAAAGTCCCTTCTCCATGAACATTGAAGCGATGTCGCTCATCGAGCTCGCCCCCTTTGCGGCGGGCCTTGTCGTCACTGGCCTCGTCGCCGGCATCCTTGCGGGCTTGCTCGGTGTCGGCGGCGGTATCGTCATCGTGCCGGTGCTCTATCACGTCTTCACGCTTCTCGGGATCGACGAGGCGGTACGCATGCATCTCGCCGTTGGCACCTCGCTCGGTACCATCGTGCTGACCTCGATCCGCTCCGTCCGCGCCCATGCGAAAAAGGGCGCCGTCGACTGGCCGATGCTGCGAAGCTGGGCAGCGCCTATCCTGGTCGGCGTCGCTTCAGGCACGCTGATCGCGGCCTGGGTCAGCGGCGATGCGCTGACCGGCGTCTTCGCCACAATCGCGCTCGCCGTCGCCGCCAATCTCGCGTTCGGCAAGGAGAGCTGGCGCCTCGGCACAGAACTTCCCGGAAAGCCGGCGCAATATTCCGTGGCGGGCGTCATCGGCGCGCTCTCCGCGCTCATGGGGATAGGCGGCGGCACCTTCGCCGTCAGCTTCATGACGCTTTATGGCAAAAATCCCCGAGAGGCGGTCGCGACGTCGTCGGGCCTCGGCGTTCTGATTGCCGTCCCGGCCGTTATCGGTTTCGTCTGGGCCGGCTGGAACGATCCGCTGCTGCCGCCTTTCAGCCTGGGCTATGTGAACCTGATCGGCATCGCCCTCATCGCGCCGCTTTCCGTCCTCGCCGCGCCCTGGGGCGCTGCCATCGCGCATGCGATCAGCCACAAGGCGCTCATTCGCGCCTTCGCCTTCTTCCTGGCGATCACCTCGGTGCAGATGTTCTACCGGCTCTTTACCGGCTGACCGTCAGCCGAGAAACCAGTCCATGATCCGCGCATTCTCTTCCACCGGATAGGTGTGCGAGAGATCCGCGATCTCGCGATAGGTGACGTCGGCGCCCGCTGCCGAAAGTTCGGACGAAGCGAGCCGCGCCATGTCGGCGTTGAACATCCAGTCGAGCGCGCCATGCGTGATGTAGACGGGCAGGCCCTGCAGCCGCGCCGGGTCCGCCCCGCCGATCAGCATCGGATGCCAGGCCGACGAGACGGGCGCGAGATGCGTATAGGGTCCGCCCGCCAGCCCCGCGAGATAGGTGAAGGTGCCGCCGTCGCTCATACCGGTGAGCAGGATGCGGCCCGCATCGATGTTCCAGCGCTCGTTCACATGCGCGATCATACGCGCAAGGCTCGCCCGGTCCTGTTCCGGTTCCATCAGCGACCACGTCGCATCGAGCGATGTCGGGCTGAGAAGAATGGCCCCGCGAGACCGCGCCGCGACGAGCCATGTCCAGAGGAAGCCGCGCCCGTGTCCGCTGCCGCCGTGGCAGGCGACGATGAGTGGGTGGGGGCGGGCGGCATCATAGGTCTCGGGCACATAAAGGGAGAAGCCGCCGCGCTGGCCCTTCTCGTTGCCGAAGTGATGAACGCCCGTTCCCTCCTTGGTCGCTCCCTCGGCAAGCGCGGTGACCAGCGCCTCGTCGTCCCGTGCGCGTTCCTCGAGGAAGAAGCGGCTCACCGGCGGCAGCATCGCGGTCACGGGATAGAGCGCCTCCATCGCGCGCGGCCCGTGCCGCATCCCGCGATAGGCCGCGAAGACCGGGCCGCCCGGCGACGACATGTCGCCCACCGCGCCGCGCAACCCGTCGAACACGGCCTCCGTCTCGTCCGCCGCCTTGTTCACCTGGGCAGCGAAGGCGACGAGATGTTCGGGCCACGCCACGGCATCGAAGGGCCCGCGTGCCTCTTTCAGCTTCGCCGCCACCGGCTCCATCTGCTCGACCAGGCTCTCCAGCAGCGGCGGGTGGAGGTGCCTCCCGATGAACGACACCGCATCCATCCCCTGCAGCAACGCGGGCAGAAGCAAGTCGACGGCGTCGATCAGGCCGTCGTCTGACCTGGTGGTCATGGCGCTAACTCCTAATCAAATTATACAAATGTTCATGTAATTGGGGCTGTGGACCGATGTGCAGCGGATTTCTCCTTGACAAAAACAGGGTAAATTCCGTCGCTTAGGGACTGGGAAAGACGGCCAGTTTTCGGCGACGAGCGAAAGCAGGAAGATATTTCTGAATGGCCCGGAAAAGATGGTTTGTCTCGGCACTGGAGGCCATCGATCCTGGGTGGGGTTCCTTCGTCTGAGGGGGGCGGAGTACTGGGAGGTAGCCGCAAGCGTATGTTCGAATTTGGTTCAGGGCGGCAGATGGCGAAATTGCGGGTTTTGCTGCGCCACGTCCGCGTTTCATTCCATTTTGACAGCAAGTTCTATCTGTCGAGATATCCGGACGTCGCTGCTTCGGGCATTCACCCGCTGCTGCACTACCTTCGGTATGGCGCGAAGGAGCTTCGCAACCCGAACGCCGGTTTTTCGGCGAAATTCTATCTTGAAAACAACCCTGACGTACATTCCTCCGGCATAGACCCGTTCGTTCACTTCGTTTTGTGGGGGCGCGCAGAGGGACGGGCGGGAGTCCCGCCTGGGACGGCGCCATGTGAGGCGCCGCTTAAGCCCGGCATCCAGACGGTAGACGAGTTCGATGAACGGATCGAAACGATACAAAACGATTTCGATCCGGATTTCTATCTTTCCCGCTATGCCGACGTTGAAATGCTGAATGTCGATCCCCTGCGGCACTATCTCGAACAGGGTGCTGCGGAATTGAGGGACCCTTCGCGGGAATTTTCAACGGCCTACTATCTCGAGAGCAATCCTGATGTTGCCAGCTCGGGCATGAATCCATTTCTGCACTTTCTCGTGGAGGGCCGACGCGAGGGGCGGTTGCCCCAACCGCCGGGTGGATTCCGTGCGCAGCATTTGAGAGAGATTGTTCCTTTGTCGGAAACGGTTCGGAGATGGCGCTCGGCACGGAAGTCGATCGAAATATGCGACGTGGCGGAGCTGCGGGAAAAACTGTTCGGCATATTTGGCGTCGGAAGTCGGCAGGCGGTTATCAGTATCGGGCACGACGACTACCGGGCGCATACGGGCGGCGTTCAGCTCTGCATCGAAATTGAGGAGAACGCCTTCAGGGATTTGGGGACTGTTTATGTGAATCTGCACCCCGCAGAACCATTGCCGGTACTTGCTGACGCGACAGAACGTTATCGGCAACTTGTGGTGATGATCGTTGACGGTGAACGTGTCGGCGTGGCGCGGGCTGAAGACATTGTCGAGGTCGTTGCCGAGCTGGCGGCGCGAGACGTCTCTTTCTCCACCACGGTCCATGCCTTGCACGGTCATACGACGGAGTTTGTTCGGGACATCGTCTTCGCTTCGCGATCATCCGACTCTCTTTACTGGTTGCACGACTATTTCTCCATTTGTCCCGGCTACACCTTGTTGCGGAACGATGTGAGTTTTTGCGGTGCCCCGCGCGTTGAATCGCAGGCCTGCGCAGTGTGTGTTTACGGAGAGGCGCGCGCCGAGCATGTTGCGCGCATGCAGAAGCTGTTCGAAGACGTGTCCTTCAAGGTTGTCGCGCCGTCGGCGCTCGCCCTCGATGTTTGGCGTTCCGGTTCTGCGTTGCGCTGCCAGTCCGAAATTGTTTCGGCGCACTGCCGTCTGGAGATGAGGAAAACCGCAGATGACGAAATCAACATTGTCGACAATGCTCCGGTGCGGGTTGCGTTTCTTGGCATCCCGACAATGCGAAAGGGCTGGAATTTCTTTGAGAAACTGGTTCGGGAAATACGGGCCGATAGCGAAGCTGGGAGCAGTTTCGAGTTCTACTATTTTGGAAACGAGTGCTTGAACTCCGGCGACATAACGGAGATTCCGGTGGACGTGTCCATGCAGAACATCCACGCCATGGTGGCTGCCGTCACTGCTGCCCGGATCGATTTCGTTGTATTGTGGTCGTTGTGGCCGGAAACATTCAGCTTCACTGCGCATGAAAGCCTGGCCGCGGGTGCATACATCCTGACGGGACCGGATTCGGGAAACATCGCACGTCTTGCATCTGGAGCTGGGCGGGTTTTCGAATCCGAGAACGCCCTGCTCTCCTTTCTTCGGAGCGGCGATGCCCAGCGGCTTGCTGCAGAAAGAAGAGAGAAAATCATGACGGGCGACCTGGTGTTTGGCCGGATGAGCGCCGACATCTTGCAGCGGCAATACGAGGTAGGCTGAGGTGACGATCTATTGTTATACGAGCTTCTCGTTCAGCTACCTTGCGAAGGCGCGCGTCCTGGCCGCGACGTTGAAGAAGCACCATCCTGACTGGGTTCTTTGCGCCGTGATCAGCGATCGTGAACCGGACGGATTCCGCTTCGAGATCGAACAGGAGAATTTCGACGAAGTCATCTGGGGAGACGAGATATTCGGACGGAATACGCGCCCCTGGGTGTTCAAGCACGATGTGGTAGAGCTGTGCACGGCTGTTAAGGGGCCGGTATTGAAGCGGCTCTTGGAAAGAACGGATGCCGAGAAAGTCTTCTACTTCGACCCCGATGTCGCGATCTTGGACGATCTTCAATGTCTTGCGGATATGCTCGACAGCGCATCGATTCTGCTGACACCTCATCAACTCGAGCCCGACGACAACCAGCAGGCGATCTTCGACAATGAAATCTGCTCCCTCAGGCTGGGAACATACAATCTCGGATTCGTTGGCGTTCGGGCGGACAAGGAGGGATTGCGTTTCGCCTCATGGTGGGCAGATCGGTTGTCGGAATTTTGCTACGATGACCCTGCTTCGGGCTTGTTCGTCGATCAGAAGTGGTGCGACCTGGCGCCCGCGTTCTTCGAGAATCTGAAAATTGTAAGAGACCCGGGCTGCAATGTGGCCAGTTGGAACCTCAGCCGGCGGCACGTGTCGATCGGGCGAGACGGAAGCATTACGGCCAATGGGTCGTCGATCAAGTTTTTCCACTTCACCAAGCTGGGTCCGCTGGGTGATGTGATGACGCAGCGCTATGCGCGCGAGAATTTCGAGGTTTACGAACTATGGTCGTGGTATCGGCGTCAGATCGGGAAATATTCCGAGGCCGGAATCCCCGCGGACTGGTGGCGGTACGGACGGTTTTCCAACGGAGCGCCCGTACCGAAGGCGGCAAGGGTGCTCTATCGCGAGAGACAGGACCTGCAGCAGGCCTTTGACGATCCCTTCAACGCCGAAGGTGTGTGCCTTTATCAGTGGCTGTCCGAAAACGGGGTGCCGGTCGGTACGCATAACTAGGTAACGAAAGATGAGCGAAACCGATCATGGGGCGAGTGCCGCTGCCGAAAAGTGGAACAAGGCGCATGTAGTGCCGAACTTCCGTCGGAGATTCGTGAACCACATTCCCTGGGTTCGTAACTACATTCACTTCCTCTACCTCAACAATGAAACGCCGTTCTCGATCTTGAAACGAGAGCTTGGGAGCACTCCGGTTGATGATGCTCTCGAACTTGCCGGGGGTAGAGGCGACTTTTCGCTGGCCCTGCTTACATCGGGTTTGGCAAGAAACGTCCGAATGGTGGATCTTTCCGAATCGGCGGCGAAGATCGCGCGCGAGAAGGCTGACAGCCAGGGAATATCGGGTTTTGTCGTCGAGACCGGAGATGTGAACGATCTGCGGATCGGCGAAAAGTATGATCTTGTCACCTTCAGTCAGTCGCTCCACCACATATTCGCGCTGGAACACATTCTCGGGGAAGTTCGCCGTGCTTTGAAGCCGGGCGGTCTGTTCTATGTCTCGGACTACATCGGTCCAACCAGGATGCAATGGACAGATGCTCAATTGAAATACATGAACGATCTTCTGGCGCTCATGCCGGAAGAGCTCCGCGCACAGATCAATCCGGACGGGTCGGATGCGCCTTCACCCAAAACGAGCGTGAAGCGCATTTCCCTGGAGACATTTGAAAGGGTCGACCCGAGCGAAGCCGTCAGAAGTGCCGATATAGACCGGGCAATAAGGGAAACATTCGATGTAGTGGACTTCTATCCGATGGGTGGCACCATTAGCTACGAATTGTACCGCACGATTGCTCACAATTTTGATGTCGCTGACCGGTCGGTTCAGGCATTGTTGAAGACGGTTCTGTATTTCGAACACGACCTCATCTCCAGGGGTGTTCTGAATTCGGATTTTGGGTTGTATCTGTGTCGCGCTCGATAAGGCCCGAAAAGTAGTTCATACGGAATAGAAACTGGCACAGAAAGATATGGCCTTGCGATCGCCGCGTTTCCTGATCTTGTCGGAGCCCCGAACGGGCAGCAACAACGTCTCATATGTGCTTGGAGCGCATCCGCAGATCGAGGTCGGGAACGAACTATTGCACCAGAGAAATGGTGTGAAGATCGACGAGTTTCCGCATTTGAAGGAAGAGGTGAAGTCTTCGTCGGAAGCTTACCACTGGATAGCGTCCCTTCAGCCTCCGCAGCAGGATGAGGTATGCCAGACCTTATTTGAGCGCTTCAACGGGTTTAAGATTCACAGCCAGCATGTTCCGGCCGAGTTCATCGCGCGGGTGGTCAGGGATTTCGAGTGCACGGTTGTCTTGACGGTGAGACGCAATCTGTTTGAGCAGGCGATGTCGAACTTCATTGCCGCACACAACATGAGATGGCATGCCGATGAGAAGCATGAATCCGATGGGGATAAGCCAGATCCTTTTGAAATACCCCCAGCTCATTTCTTTGCCTGGATTGAGCTGTTGCTCGAGGCGAGGCGATCCCTGTGGTCGGCGCTCAAACCCGATGCGGATCGTGTGATCCTGTGTGAATATGAGGCAATGTTCTCGGGTGATGCCGCTCGCCGTCTGGCGCGTTTCCAGATCATCTTTGACGTGCTGGGGATTCCCCGGTTCGGCAAGCTGCCCGACAGCGAGAGACCATTGGTGTTTCAGAAGGCCATGCATTTCATCGATCCGCAGAAGCAGAAGATGACGGATCCGGACTATGCGGCGCGCTTCGTCAGCAACTACGCGGAGATTGCCCAGCGATATGACAATTGGCTCATGCGTTCCTACGGGAAAACGTCGCTCGCTTGAGCGGAATCGGGGGACTGTTGGCGAACGCTGATACCGAAGAGAAGACTGCCGGCGAGCCGTTCGATGTCGGGCGGTTTGTCGCCAAGCTCGGTTGTCGCTGCTTCGCCGGGAATGCCGCAGCGTTGGCCGGGAACGGTGATCGGGCGTGCGATCGTTGCGGACGGACCGTATCCGTGCGCGATGGCGTGATTGTCTTTATTCCGCCGGAAAACGCCTTCAACGTCCTCGAGAAGGCTGACTACGATGCGGCGCATGGTGTGGACATTGCCACCAGCCGGAGCCTTTCAAGGCTTTATGCGAACCACATCCCTGAAGAACTCGGGAATGACCTGGATGTCGTTGAAATAGGAAGCGGCACGGGTTTGCTGACGGCGAGCTTGGGCGACCTGCCACGTGTCGGCCAGAGCGTGGCGTTGGACATCTCGCTTGCATTTCTCCGGACCGCGCACCAGCGCGTGATGGAGCACTCGGCCAATCCGCGAAAGACCGTTTTGGCGTGCGCCGATCTCAATGACCTGCCATTCGGCGAAAGCGTGTTCGACGTTGTGGTCGGCAATTCGATTCTCCATCACATAATGGACTATGGCGCTCTTCTTTCTCGTCTGCGCTTCATACTGAAAGATGGTGGCGTGGCGTTGTTCAGCGAGCCTTGTCAGCAAGGCAAGTCGCTGGTGGCCTTCTTTCTCGGCTTGATGGTGCAGCATGACCGGAGAAGCGCAAAGCCTGTGCTTGATGAAGGAGAGCGGAAGCGAATTGAGGGGGCGATATCGGTCTTGATGAGGGAGCGGAACGTGGCGAGCCGTCCGGAACTGAAACTGAAAATGGAAGACAAGCATATTTTCATGACCGGTAAGCTCGCGGAGATGGCGGCGGATCTCGGTTATGCCGGCTTTCAGTCTCGCAATACATCGGCGGTGACCGACGGATACCGGAAGTTCGCCGAAAATACGTTACGGGTCGTTGGGTTGCATGATCGTGTGGCGGAATTTTCGTTCCTGTTTGAAGAGTTCCAGGACAAGTATCTGTATTTCTTCGCGGACCAGACCGAAACGCCTCACCAGATTCTGATCTTCAGGAAATAGGACATGCCCCTCGGGAGATCTCATGGTCGGCGATGATCCAACGCCGGTTGTCGAAACCTTGTATGGGCCGCTGTGTCTGCCCGCCAATCCGCGCGACCTGATCCGGCGCGTACTGGAGAGCGAAGGAGAGTGGGCTTATCTTGAGGCATCGCTTCTGAAGCCATTGCTTGATCGGGATTCGGTCGCATTCGATCTCGGAGCATTCCTGGGTACGTTCAGCCTCGCTCTGGCCGGCTTCGGCGTAGGGCGCGTTGTCTCCGTCGAGCCAAACCCCGTCTCGGCCTCCCTCCTGAAGCGGAATATGAAGCGCAATTGCACCGTCCCTTACGAGGTCGTCCAGGCGGCTGTTGGGTTGCGTCCAGGCAGGGCGGTTGTCACCCGATCCCTCGAGGAAAATCTGGGCGGAACGGCATATTCGGCAAAGGACGGCGAAGATCTCGGCGAGCCGGTTGAGCAGGTCACGGTTGCTGACTTGCGTCGAGCGCATGGCAGCTACGATCTGCTGAAACTTGATGTGGAAGGTGGTGAGTTCGACGCTCTCAGGAGTGATGCGGTGTGGATCAGGGACAATAAGCCTCTCGTATGGGCTGAATGCAATGAGACGGCTGGAGTCGCGAAGATCCTGGAATTCATGAATTGGGCAGGGCTTTCGCCCGTATATGTCGCCTTTCCGGTCTTTCGAAAGAACAGCTTTCGCAGCTCGCCTGAAAAGCCGTTTCCTCAGGCCTACGAAGCCGCGCTCGCCGGCGGTCGCCCGGGCCTTTACGAAAAGCTGGCAGCGAACGGTTTGGGCGAAGACATCATGGTGAAGCGCATTGGGAATTTCGCCGATCTTCGCCAGGCCATGTGGCATACCCCTCGGTGGAGCAGGGCGGCTTGGCAGAACCTGTCGCCAGCCGAATTGACCGCGCTACTGGGCCGTTCGCTGCGCGGCGAGAGTTTCGAAACCTTCCTGCTCGAAGGCAAGACGTCGAAGAGCTAGCCCCGGCGAAAGAAGCATTCATTATAGGCCTCGGCACGGCGCCGAAGCTCGCGTGCCTTCTTGATGTCTTCGGCGCCAACCCCCCGGTCTTGCGGTGAGATGCTTGCGGCCGTTCTGCAGGCGTTTCTCTCGATTTCCCATTCCCGCTTTGCTTCCATGAGCCGCAAGCTGGGATCTCCGGTTGCGGGCACGCCAATCCTGCAGGCGAGGCTCGGAATGGTTTCCGGATCGAGCAGTTGATCGTACTTGATCACGATGCTGCTTTCGACCCGACCGGCAACTTCGACAAGCGCAGCTGCAGACGTTCGCACATATTCCTCGATCCATCTCCAGTCATATTTCTCTTGCCACTGCTGCCGATTGATTTTCTCGACCAGACTCAGCGCCACTTCTTCGATATCGCGAACCAGGACGACCACGAGACGGGGACGCAGCAGGTCGATCATTTCCATGTGGGCCGCTGCTTCGACTTCTTTGACGCCCCAGAACTTCAGCTCGCGCAAGAAGCGATTCTGAATGCGCTCAATGTACTCGGCGGTCGTCGTGCAACCGTCGACGGCTTTTTCGACCTCGGCCCTCGTAACGCCGGGAACCAGATGCGTTAGTTCCTGCCAGGTATGATCGATGCTGCGCGCGTGGAAGCGGGGTTCCGCGATCACGATCTGGTCTGGCGGCACGGTGAACGCGTTGCAGAGAAAGGTGCTGCCGGAGCGTCCCATGGCCGCGATATAGAGATCCGCCTCACCCACGCCGACAACCCGCGTGGACAGAAATGGCGTGGTTACACATGGCTGATCTTCGCAGAGGCACTAGGTATCAGCGAAGCGGATTCCACGATGAAGGACATGCCGTGCCATCCGAATGGCCGGTAGGGAAGAAAACGGAAACCGGAGACGTCTGCGGCGAATTCGACAAATGCCGCACGCTCGCCGGAAAGTTGATCGGCCGAATAACAATAGTAGTCATCCAGCGCGATGATCATGCCGTGTTTGAGGCGCGGACGCAGGAAGTCGAGGACGGCGACGGTCGACGAATGAAGATCGCAATCGACATAGGCAAAACAGATGTCGTCTGGCCGGGCACCATCGAAGGGTTCGCGCAGCGTGGTGTCGTAAAAGCCTTTGACCACCGAATAGGAATCCTCCGCCATGCCGTGTTCTTTCAGCAGGGCGAGAAATCCCGGCAGCGGTTGGCGCATTTTCCCGGGTTCCCATCTGGGATGACTGTCCCGCGCATCGGCTCGGGGAGGAAGGCCTTCGAAGGAATCGAAAGCCCAGAAATGGGCCTTGTGTCCGAAGCTCGTAGCCGCAGAGTGGGCGCACCTGAAAGTCTGTGCGGAAGCACAGCCGAATTCCGCATAGTCCCCGGCGATTTCGTTGAACGACAGGGCCTTGAAGGCCATGTCGATGAATTCCTTCCGGTGGGAAATTTCTGCGATCATGCTGCTGATGCGGTCCAAGGCTTCCTCTCCGCTCTTTGGGTCGCGCTTATTCTATCATGCGTTCGAGCTTGATGCCGACAGACAGTCATACTCAGGCGGAGGGATAACCCAGATCCGTCAGGATGTCGCCGAAATGCCGTCTGTGCAGCTCGAGGACGGGCTCTGGCATCTCCGTGCGCCAGCGACCGACCGAGGCGGCCATGGACTGCGACGTGATATGTCGCCCATCTTCCAACTGGCGTGCCCTCGTCAAGGCATGTCTCGACGTTTCCGCAGATGCGTCGATATCCAGCCAGCCGAACAGCCGCCGCAGCACCTCGCCGCTTTCGGTAATCAGATCTTCGTATTTGACGATCGTTCTGTTTGGAGAGCCCGCGTAATTTCTCAGCAGCGCCACATAGCGCTGCCTGTTATACAGCACGACGTCTTCGTCCGTTTCGGCAAACTTTTCCGCGAAGGCTTTCACGCCGCGCTTTTCGTTGAAGGCCCGCGCCGATACGAAAATGTCCCGGGGGTCGCGCAGCAGCGTGATGACGTGCAGGTCCGGAAAGCGCTTCATCGCGCCTGGGATATCCGCGTCAGGCAAGCATTTTTCCGCGAAGTAGCGGGGCGACGACTTTCCCTGCTCTTCGGCGATTTTCGCGTAGATGCGTTGGATGCCGGTTTCGGTCGGGTAGCGCTGTTCCGCCAGCGGGCGATAGAGCAGTTCCTCGTCGCTATCGAAACGCCAGCGCTTCGCTTCCAGAATGTGTAGTGCTTCGGTATCGGAGGGAAAGGCCAGCGAACGAAAGGGAGGAAACTCGAGCGGGTAGCGCTCATGCGCGACAATGCTGGGATGACTCGCGAGAAGCCGCATGAGAAAGGTGGTTCCGGAGCGGCCCAGCGCATGGACCAGAACAGGCTTGAGTTCCATCTCTTGTCAGCCTTGCACAAGCGGTACCTTGGGGAATCGTCGACACCCTAGATCCTCTGGTCGTACTCGCCAACTTCCGGCTGCGCCGAGAGGTGCTTGTCGACCTCCGCGAACATGGCGCGCATGTTCGCTTCCGATGCCGGGCTTTCGACCACGACCACGAGCCCCGGTTTGTTCGACGACGCGCGCACCAGCCCCCAGGTCCCGTCTTCCACCGTCACGCGCACGCCGTTGACCGTCACCACGTCGCGAATGTTCTGGCCGAGCAGCTTTTCCTTCTTCTCCGCCATCTCCGAGAACAGCTTCACCATCCGCTCCACGACTTCGTATTTCTTCTCGTCCGGGCAATGCGGCGACATGGTCGGCGAGCCCCATGTCTTCGGCAGGTCCTCGCGCAGCTCCGACATCTTCTTCGTCGGGTTCCGGTCCAGCATGTCGCAGATCGCGATGGCCGAAACGAGCCCGTCATCGTATCCGCGTCCGATCGGCGGATTGAAGAAATAGTGCCCCGACTTCTCGAAGCCGACCAGCGCGTTCAGTTCATGCGCGCGCCGCTTGATGTAGGAGTGCCCGGTCTTCCAGTAGTCGGTCTTGGCGCCGTTCGCGATCAGCACCGGGTCAGTGAGAAAAAGGCCGGTCGACTTCACGTCGACCACGAACTGCGCATTGGCATGCCGCGCGGAGAGATCGCGCGCGAGCATCACGCCCACCTTGTCCGCGAAGATTTCCTCGCCCGTGTCGTCCACCACGCCGCAGCGGTCGCCGTCGCCGTCGAAGCCGAGGCCGACATCCGCGCCCGTTTCGAGAACCTTGTCGCGCAGCGCATGGAGCATTTCCATGTCTTCCGGGTTCGGATTGTAGCGCGGGAACGTCCAGTCGAGCTCGCAATCGAGCGGGATCACCTCGACGCCGATCCCTTCGAGAACCTTCGGCGCGAACGCGCCCGCCGTGCCGTTGCCGCAGGCCGCGACCACGCGGAGCTTGCGCTTGATCTTCGGCCGGTCCGTCAGGTCCGCGATGTAGCGTTCCGCCATGTCCGCGACGCGGATATAGCGTCCGCCGTCGCGCGCCTTGCCGTCGCCGCCGAGCACGATCTCCTTCAGCCGGCTCATCTCGTCCGGCCCGAAGGTGAGCGGCCGCTGCGCCCCCATCTTCACGCCCGTCCAGCCGTTTTCGTTGTGGCTTGCCGTCACCATGGCGACGCACGGCACGTCGAGCTCGAACTGCGAGAAATAGGCGACCGGCGAAAGCGCGAGCCCGATGTCATGGACCTCGCAGCCCGCTTCCATGAGCCCGATGATCAGCGCCTGCTTGATCGAGGCCGAATAGGAGCGGAAATCGTGGCCGACGGCGATGCGCGGGGCGACGCCCATTTCGTGGATCAGCGTCCCGAGCCCCAGTCCCAACGCCTGCACACCGACGAGATTGATTTCCTTCTCGAACAGCCAGCGCGCATCGTATTCGCGAAACCCGTTCGGCGAGACGAGCGGCAGGTTCTCGAATTCGGGCGTGTTGGGTTTCAGGTCGGCGCGCGGCTTCGGCGTCATGGTGTCTCCGGGGGAGGGTGGTGTGTCGTTGGCGGTCTTATAGCGGAAAATCCGCCGCAGCGGGGAGGGTTCCCTGCGCTATTGAAGCCGGGAATGAGGCGGGAGAATGGCAATCCGCCGCGGCGTTTACTGCCGCAGCACCAGCCGCTCGCCCCTGACCTCGACGGAACCGAGACGTCCGAGAAAACTCATGCCGAGAAGCGACGTGCCGAGCCCGTTGCCGCGCGAAACCGAAGCATCGACGTCCCTGAGCGTGATCCCGCCCACGGTCACCTTGTCGAGCTTGACCCGCGCCGCATGGATGATGCCGTTCGCCGTCTGGTAGGCAACCGTATAGCTGAGCGTCGAAAGGTCGATGCCGGCGCGCCGCGCGTCTTCTTCGGTGAGCGCCACGTCGCTCGCGCCCGTATCCACGAGGAAGCGCACATGCGTGCCGTTCACCGTTGCATCGGCATGGAAATGCCCGGTCATGTCGCGCGACAGATAGGCCGTGCCCGGCTCGCTGACGACGGGCGCAGAGGGGGCGATCTCCGAGCGCACCCGTGTCCCCATGTCGGAGAAGACGTCGCGGTAGGAATAGCCGATCACCAGCACGAGCCCGATCGCGATCCAGGCCACCGCCTGCTTCAGCGCCAGCCCCGCGCGCTCGCGCCAGCCGAGCGCCACGCTCCCGCCCACCAGTGCCAGCAGCAGCACGCTGTGGACGAGGCGCATCTGCGCCTCCTCGCCGTCCAGCGCGCCGGGAAAGCGGTTCACCAGCAAGAGCACCAGCGCCGCGACGCCGAGCAGGAAGAGGGCGGCCCATGTCCAGTTGTTCTGTCTCATGTGCGGGAGTCTAACGCGGGAGGGTGATAAAAGCGTAATTGAAGCAACCGGCCCGCTTCCTCCAAAATCGTCATGACCCGGCTTGTCCGGGTCATCCACGTCTTTCTCTCTTGTGGTTATCGGCCCCCTTGGAAGACGCAGGACAGGCCCTTATTTACATGCTATGATCGAGTTTGATCTTAATTCACTTTTGTAATGAGTGAAATGGACGAAAAGAAGGTCATATCGCTGACAGGCGGCCGCAAGGCGTCCCCCGTGCCGGAAAGTGCAGGCGAGGCGGCGACCGCGCTCGGCCTGCCCGAGTTCGAGCCCGGCTGGGTCTGGCTCGTCGGCGCGGGGCCCGGCGATCCGGGCCTGCTGACGCTCCACGCGCTGAACGCGCTCCGCCAGGCCGATGTCGTGGTCTACGACGCGTTGGTGGACGAGACGGTCCTCCAGTTCGCGAAGCCCGGCGCGAAGCTCGAATATTCCGGCAAGCGCGGCGGCAAGCCGGGGCCGAAGCAGCGCGACATCTCCGCGAAACTCGTGGAGTTCGCCCGCGCGGGGCGCCGCGTGCTGCGCCTCAAGGGCGGCGACCCCTTCGTCTTCGGCCGCGGCGGCGAGGAAGCCTTGGCGCTCGTCGATGCAGGCATCCCCTTTCGCATCGTCCCCGGCGTCACCGCCGGCATCGGCGGCCTCGGCTATGCCGGCATCCCGGTCACGCATCGCGACGTGAACCACGCCGTCACCTTCGTCACCGGCCACATGGCGGGCGGCGACGTGCCGGAAAATCTCGACTGGCCCTCCATCGCGAAGGGCTCGCCCGTCGTCGTCCTCTACATGGCGATCTCGCATCTCGGCGAAATCTCGAAGCTGCTGATCGAGAATGGCCGCAACGCCAGCGAGCCGGTGGCGCTCGTCCGCAACGCGACGCTGAAGGACCAGTCGGTTCTCGAAACGACGCTCGGCACGGCGGCCGAAGATGTCGCCCGCGCGGAGTTCAAGGCCCCCGCCATCATCGTCATCGGCGATGTCGTCAAACTCCGCGAAGGCCTCGACTGGCTCGGCGCCCTCGAAGGCCGCATCCTCAAGCGCGACCCGCTGAACCTTCGCGCCAAACAGGACGCGGGCTGACACTCCTCACTCTTTTCCTGCCACCCTCCCCTTGAGGGAGGGTCGACAAAATTCAAGCGAAGCGCAGAATTTTTCGGGGCGGGGGCTGGGCTTACGCCTCGATGAACTTTTCCCGCTTGTAGTTGCAGCTTGGCCGCGCCCCCTCCCCAAACCGCTTGCAGCGGTTTGACCCTCCCTCAAGGGGAGGGTGGCTGAAAGGGCGCTACGACTGAAAATAAACTTATCCCCCTCCCTTCCTCCGTACCCATATTAGTTTCATCTCGCTCCACCGAAGGGCGCGTCCGGACTGGCCGAATG